>ENA-ORTL01000024-ORTL01000024.1-human-gut-metagenome-genome-assembly--contig:-NODE-24-length-280079-cov-15.3217_pt1 | contig 280079 bp, 243 predicted proteins | sample MGYA00241916_ERZ509196 | MGnify/ENA primary metagenome ERZ509196 (study PRJEB26280, sample SAMEA2338844) | human gut metagenome | biome: human gut; feature: human-associated habitat; material: faeces... | reverse complement strand
AACGAAAAGAATGTTGGAAGTGTGCTTTTCAGCACACCCCAACATTCAGTATAGAACCTCTATACTTTTGTGTTTATCGTCTGGTTTTCATGAATAATCTATCGAAATTTGTTCATCAATAGACAAATAAATGAAACTGTATATTTATTTTTGAGGAATCCTGAGCTAATATATTTGTTAAAAAATGAAAGGAGCAAACTTATAATGGAACCCATGGAGTCCCCGAATTTCTTGGAACATGCTGAACTTCTGGATGAAAATACCCCTCATTATCTCAATGCATTTCACAAACACCTAATCCAGCATAACATGTCCCCTAACACAATCACTGCCTATATCTATAGCGTAAGGCACTTTTTTACATACTTTGGACAGCTTAATTCCAATAATGTCAGCCTATACAAAGTATACCTCTTAGACCATTATCAGCCCCAGACAGTCAACATGCGCATCCGCGCTCTGAACTGTTTCTTAAAATTCCAGGGCATCAGTGATTACAGAATACGCGCCCTCCGGCTTCAGCAGAAAAAATATACGGACTACATCATAAGCCAGGCCGACTACGAATACCTGAAGCGCAGACTCCGCGAGGATGAACAATATACCTTCTATTTCATCATACGGTTCATCACTGCTACCGGGGTCCGTGTCAGTGAATTGATCTCTTTTCAAATACAAGATGTCATAAACGGATATAAAGACATCTATTCAAAGGGAAATAAGATGAGACGCGTTTATATCCCCACTGCTCTGCAGGAGGATACACTCCGATGGCTGGAATCTGAGTCCAGAAAAAACGGGCCTCTGTTTCTGAGTCACCTCAAACGGGGCATTTCTGTCTCTGGCATCCGCTCTCAGTTAAAAACATTTGCATACCGGTATCACCTTGACCCAAAAGTAGTATATCCCCATTCTTTCCGGCATCGTTTCGCTAAAAATTTTATAGAAAACGGCGGAGATATTGCTTTCCTGTCCAATCTCCTGGGGCATACCAGTATCGAGACTACCCGCATCTATCTGAGGCGGAGCAGTACAGAACAGTCACTCATTGTAAATCAGATTGTAGACTGGTAATGGAATGAAAGGTGTACTCAGCATGAATACAAATATGCAGGAAATAAATGAACCGGCCTTTCATGCCTACCTGAAAAAAGCCCAGGCCTCTCCTAATACGATTCGCAGCTGCCTGGTTGCCTACAGACTTTATCATTCCCTGTACAATGACCTGGCAGTCAATCATCTGCTCTGCTTTAAGGACTATCTTATAAGGCACTACAAAGCATCCACAGTGAATAACCGGATATACGGAATCAACCGTTATCTGGACTTCCTTGAAGAGATTTACGGCAGCCAAATGATTCACTTCCGGCTGACTGTTATCCGTACCCAGCAGGCAGCCTTCCTGGACAATATCATTTCCCAGGAAGACTATGAAACATTTAAGAAAAGACTTAAGGACAGCGGAAATATGCTGTGGTATTTTGTTGTGCGGTTCCTGGCCTGTACAGGAGCCAGGGTCAGTGAATTGATTCAGATTAAAGCGGAGCATCTGCACCTGGGCTATATTGATCTCTATACAAAGGGCGGTAAAGTCCGCCGTCTGCATTTTCCTGATGCTTTGTGTCAGGAAGCCCTGGAATGGCTGTCCGCAAAGGGCCAGGTTTCCGGTTTTTTGTTTGTCAACCGCAGAGGAAACCAAATTACTGCCCGCGGAATCAGCAGCCAGCTCAAGACACTGGCCATACGCTGTAACATTCCGCCTGAAACAGTATACCCCCACTCCTTCCGCCACAGATTTGCTAAAAATTTTCTTGAAAAGTTTAATGATATCTCCCTGCTTGCTGATTTAATGGGCCACGAAAGCATTGAAACAACCCGCATCTACCTAACAAAATCAACACAGGAGCAGCGGGAGCTGATTGACAAAATAGTTACCTGGTAATATTTTGCACCGCTATTGTGCTATAGATATACGGAAATTCCGGCGGTCCCGACCGGCCGCCGGATATCTCCCGCCCTTACCCGGAACACAAATATTATAGACCCCCACCTCTTACATTTTCCGAAGATATCCATTACTATATTATTTATTGGAAAAATTAACCACACAAGAGGAGGTATTACATCATGACAGCCACACCAAGATTAACGTCCAATCATGCATTGGACCAGTTTCAGAAATATCTCATGACCCATAACAAATCTCCAAATACCATCTGCGTGTACCGCTATGCGGTAGAACAGTTCTATCATCTGTATCCCCAGCTGACCCCCCGCAACCTTCAGCTTTATAAGGTATATCTTTTGGAACATTACAGGCCCCAGACCGTGAATCTGCGCATACGGGCGCTGAACTGCTACATGGAATACAGGCAGGCCTCCATCACCCCTGTTTCCATGATAAAGATACAGCAGAAAACATATCTGGATAAGATTATCAGCCAGGCTGATTATGAATATCTGAAGCGGTGCCTGGCGGAGAGCGAAGAATATACCTACTATTTTATTGTGCGCCTCATAACCGCCACAGGAGTGCGTATCAGTGAGCTGATTACCTTTCAGATTGAGGACGTGCACACCGGACACAAGGATATCTATTCCAAAGGCAATAAGATGCGGCGTGTCTATATCCCCCGCGGACTGGTTCGCGAGCTGCAGGAATGGCTGGCTGCCACACACCGGAGCACCGGCCCCCTGTTCCTCAACCGCTTTCACTCCCCCATCTCCCCGTCAGGCATACGGGCCCAGTTCAAGGTATTTGCAGTCCGGTACGGCCTGGACCCCGAGGTGGTGTATCCCCATAGCTTCCGGCACCGTTTTGCCAAGAATTTTATCGAAAAATGCGGGGATATATCCCTTTTATCCGACCTGCTGGGACATGAGAGCATTGAAACCACCCGTATTTACCTCCGGCGCAGCAGCAGTGAACAATACCGTATAGTCAACAAAGTAGTGGACTGGTAGGGGGCGCGTCATGAAGGAACTTAAGATTAGCGTTATTTATGGCGGCAGCTGTCCTCCCCAGGCAGACCCCTCTATGTATAATCCTGACAATTATCAGGCAAACTTACAGTATTTCCATGATTTCCTGCAACGGCGGGGCTCCTCTGCAAATACCATCGACTCCTATCTCACCTCTGTCCGGCATTTTCACAGTCTGTACCGTGATGTTACCGTGGAGAATCTCCAGTCTTACAAAGCATGGCTTATGGAACGCTACAAACCCAGCACAGTAAACACGCGTATATATGGAATCAACCAGTATGTGGCGGCCCTCCAGTCCGGCGGAGACACGAGTGACACCGGACCATATACCCCTGCTGCCTCCATTGATTTTCTGGAACCTTATAAACTTCCCTCTGTCCGGCATCAGCAAAAGCCCTTTCTTAACAATGTTATATCCAAAAGGGATTATGAGCGTCTGAAACGTGGCCTGAAACGGGATAATAATATGTTCTGGTATTTTGTGGTCCGCTTTCTGGGTGCCACGGGTGCCAGGGTCAGCGAGCTGATCCAGATTAAGGCGGAGCATATGCAGATTGGCTGCATGGATTTGTATTCCAAGGGCGGAAAGGTGCGCCGCATCTATTTTCCCGAAAAACTCTGCGGGGAAATGCTGTCCTGGCTGGACAGCCGTCAGATACAGACCGGTTTTATATTCACCAACCGACGGGGCAACCCCATTACTCCCAGGGGCATAAGCAGCCAGCTGAAGGTGCTGGCAAAAAAATACCGGATATGCCCGGATACCGTCTACCCCCACTCATTCCGGCACCGTTTTGCCAAAAACTTTCTGACTAAATTCAATGATATTTCGCTTCTGGCCGACCTTATGGGCCATGAGAGCATTGAGACCACACGAATCTATCTGACCCGTTCCTCTGACGAGCAGAGAGAGCTTATTGACAGAATTGTCACTTGGTAGATTGCATTTTCTCAAAAAAAACAGTATCATAAAAGAAACTCGCAAAGGATGGTTTATATGTACGAATATACGTGGTATCAATGGCTTACATTCTTTTTTATATACTGCTTTTTCGGGTGGATTTTTGAATCCACCTATGTTTCTGCGAAAACAGGTCACTTTGTGAACCGCGGTTTTCTGCGCCTTCCCCTGCTTCCCCTGTATGGAACAGGCGCCGTGATGATGCTGTGGGTATCCCTCCCGGTCAAGGACAACCTGTTTCTGGTGTACCTGGCAGGCGTTATCGCCGCCACCATTCTGGAATACGTCACCGGCTGGGGCATGGAAAAGCTGTTTAAAATGAAATACTGGGATTACAGCAACCAGAGATTCAACGTGAAGGGGTATATCTGCCTCAGCTCCTCCATTGCCTGGGGTTTTCTGACCATTTTCCTCACAGAGGTGGTGCACCGCCCCATTGAGCACTATGTCCTGGGGCTACCTGTTATGGTGAACATTATCTTTGTGCTGATTACCTCCCTGCTGTTTGCAGCGGATACGGCTGAGTCGGTAAAAACCGCCCTGGATTTGGCCAAGGTGCTGGATGCCATGACCGACATGCGGGCCGAGCTGGACGATATACAGGTACAGATAGCCCTGTTAAAGGCAGAGACCAGCGAGCGCGTTGCAGAGGCCAGAGAGGAAGCGGCTGCCAGGCTCAGCCGGATGAAGTCAGGAGCTGCCGTCCATGCGGCTGCATTGAAGGATGACACGGCTGAACGCCTGAATGAACTGGTGGAGAACACCATGGAGAAAATGAGCGGATTCGTGGAGGGTACCGCTGAAAAGATGGGCGGGCTGGTGGAAAACACAGCCGAAAAGGTGGCCCGGACAGCGGAACGGCTGTCAGAGCTTACAGAGGACGCGGCTGCCAGGGTATCCGGTACGCTGGCACAGCGGGCAGAGGGCTCCCGGCAGGCAATACAGCGTGATGAGCTTAACAAAAGTGCTGTCCAGGATCGAAAGGATAAACTGGCCGCCCTGTCCCAGCGCCTTGTATCCATTACCGAAAAACGCCATATGCTTTCCACCCATATGGACTTCTACCGAAGAGGCATACTGAAGGGCAATCCCACTGCCTCCTCTTCCCGGTTCGCTGAAGCTCTGAAGGAACTGCGCGAAATTGCGGACAGGAAGAATCCGGATGAACATGATGCAAACTAATGTCCTGTTTTCTTTTTCGCAAAAAATACCCTGACAGCTTTACACATCTGCTTTTTCTGTGTCCTGCTGCCAGGGTATTTATGATTTCGTTATACTTTTATAATTCTTTCACATCCGATGACACATTACATCATCTTATCCACCATGGCCATCACAGCCGCGCCCAGCGCTTCAGACTTGGCGTCGGCATCCTCCATGGAGCTGCCCTTGATACCATAGTAGAACTTAATCTTAGGCTCTGTTCCGGACGGCCTCACACAGATCCATGCGCCGTCGTTTAAATCATAGTACAGCACGTTGGAGGAAGGAAGGCCTGTAGGCTTTACTTCCCCGGAAGCCATATCCTTTATGGTATCCAGCTTGTAATCCCTGGCGGAAACCACCTTATAACCGCCCACCTCTATTGGTGTATTGTTCCTCAAAGTCTCCATGATGGACTGAATCTTAGCCAGGCCCTCAATACCGGATAAGCCGATAGACTTAACCGCATCCTTGTAATAGCCGTACTTCTCATACATGGCAACCATGGCATCCCACAAGGTCATTCCCTTCTGCTTATAGTAAGCAGCTGCCTCGCAAAGGGCTGCGGTAGCGGAAATGGCGTCCTTGTCACGGGCATAGGTGCCAATCAGACATCCATAGCTCTCCTCCATACCAAAGAGGTATGTGCCGCGGCCTGTCTTCTCATTCTTTAATACCTGCTGCCCAATCCACTTGAAACCGGTGAGCACTTCAATCAGTTCACAGCCGTATTCCTTTGCCACTGCGTCAATCAGATTGGTGGAAACAATGGACTTGATGACCTGCCCGTCCTCCGGAATCTTGCCTGCTGCCTTTTTCTGGCTCAGCACGTACTCGCACAGAAGGGAACCGGACATGTTGCCTGTCAGCGGGATGTACTCTCCTGACCCGGCGTCCTTAACGTATACGCCCAGACGGTCTGCATCCGGATCCGTAGCCAGAACCAGGTCCGCATTCTTTTCCCCGGCCAGCTTAAGGCCCAGTGAAAATGCTTCTGCTGCTTCCGGATTTGGATAGCTTACCGTAGGGAAGCCGCCGTCCGGCAGTTCCTGCTCAGGCACTACATATACATGGGTGAATCCCAGTTCCTTCATCACTCTTCTGGCCGGAATATTTCCTGTGCCGTGAAGCGGCGTGTACACAATGCTGATCTGGTCCTGCATCTCATCAATGGCCTTCTGGTTCACAACCTGGGCCTTGACCTGGGCAATGTACTTATCGTCGATTTCCCTGCCGATAACCTCATACTTGCCTGCTGCTGCGGCAGATGCCTCGTCCGTGGTTTTTACCGTGGACAGGTCCTCTATGGCCAGCACTTCCTCTGTCACACCTTTGTCGTGAGGCGGTGTAAACTGGGCGCCGTCCTCCCAGTATACCTTGTATCCGTTGTACTCAGGCGGGTTATGGCTGGCTGTAATATTGATGCCGGCTATGCATCCCAGTTCCCTCACTGCAAAAGACAGCTCAGGTGTGGGACGCAGAGACTCGAACTTATATGCCTTGATTCCATTGGCTGCCAGAGTCATGGCCGCCTCCATGGCAAATTCCGGGGACATATGGCGGGAGTCATATGCAATCGCCACGCCTTTATCTGCTCCGCCCTGCTTTATAATGTAGTTGGCAAGGCCCTGGGTGGCACGTCTCACCACATAAATATTCATCCGGTTAATGCCGGCACCGATAACACCTCGCAGTCCTGCTGTTCCGAACTCCAGGTCCATATAAAAACGCTCTTTAATCTCATTTTCGTCACCTTCTATGGCGCGAAGCTCTGCTTTTGTGTCCTCATCAAAATAGGGGTTTGATAACCATTCCTGGTATATCTTCATGTAATCTTTCATTTTATACTCCCTCCTGAATGTGATATTCCCCGCATGACCTGCCGGCATTCTGCTGCAGCACAGCCGGAAAGGCCGGTCCGCAGCGTATTTTCTGATTAAGATTATACTATATCAAACCAGAAAAAGGAAGTACAACCCTCTATTATTTTTCGTCAGACACAGCCCTTACAGTCCGCTTTCAGGCGTTTTAAAAAGCTGTTCCTGGCCTGCTGCTGTTCCTCCAGGCCCCGCAGTTTGTCAGTATTCCGGGCCGGTATCCAGGCCTTGTTGGCGTTGTAGTAAAAGTTAAGCTGTTTCCAGTATTTTTCAGGATAAAGGAACAGGTAGTACAGGCATCCCCTCTCCTTCGGCTCCATGGGCAGCACCCTCTCATAGGAATCCAGCATGGACAGTCCCAGATCCAGGTTCCATCCGTGCTTTTCCATGACCTTGCGCATGAAACGGTACAGGTCCGATATCTGTATTCCAAGATGCATCCGGTTGTACTCGATGATGGCTGTGTAACTGCCTCCCATGAGCACATGATGCTGATCCAGGTCTCCATGGCACAGGTACAGGGGCTTCCTGTCCTTTTTGACGGGAGGCTGGACCTCCGCTGCCTCCAGGGCATCCTGGTCCTCCTGGTATGGCCCCAGCTTCAGGCATTTCCCGGTATTATACGGTCCGGTGCCCTCTGACGGCAGTTCATCCGCTCCGGGCCACAGCTCCCGTATGCCCTGTACCGCTTCCAGGGCCTGGTCGTAAAACATCTGATAGCTGCCGATGACGCACAGCTCAAATTCTGTTTTTTTGCGCTTGGACCTGATATAATTCCTGGCCCGCTGCATTTCCCGGTTATGGCGCTCCAGCTCCTCTTCCAGAGGGCCGGACAGGATGGAACCCATATTCCACTCTTCCTTAAACTCAATCTTTCGCAGCTGGCTGTGCAGCATGGCCAGCCTGGACAGGGCCTGGCGTATTTCATATCCGTCTTTTATATTGCATTCCCGGTCCAAAAACCAGTCCTTTAATATGTATCTGGTGCCGTCGCCGGTCACGGTCATCAGGCCGCCTTCCCTGTTCCTCAGATACCGGTCAGCCCTCAGGCTTCCTCTGGTATCCAGCCGTCCTAAGACCTCGTCCTCAAACTCCAGACGCCTGGCTGTCCCACGGTATTCCTTTAAAAGCCTGCAGCCCTGGTCTGTCTCGCAGATCCAGGAACCGCGGCCTTTTCTCACGGCTCTTACTTCCATATCATATTGTTCTAAGGCTTCCACGTACTTCTCGTTCATCCACAACCCCTCCACACTCTTATCCCATCACATTTAGTCGAAACGGGAAGCTGCCGTTTCAGCTACTTCTAGGGTATGTAAAGATTTGGTTGTTTATGACAGGAGAAATGGCGTACCGTCCCTATTTCCCACTTTGTATATAATGTACAAACTGTTTGCGCAATTCAGGCGCTATCATGCCCATCCGAAAACACCCCCAAAGCGGCGAATCATCATATATGATTTCCTTGCTCCAGGGGTGTTTCATTTATTTGTTTGTTATTCTGCCTGTTTTTTGTCTTTTTTTCTATTTACCTGCCTATATTGGCCTGCCTATTCATCCTTCCAGTGCAGATGGTGAAGCTGGCCCCTCAGCTCCAGTTTCTCAAACCCATTCTGCCGCAGCGCCTCGTACAGTACAATTGCCGCGGAATTGGACAGGTTTAGGGAACGGATGTCGCCCCACATGGGAATCCGGATACAGTGGTCCTCATTGTCCACCAGAATCTCCTCCGGGATGCCGGCGCTTTCCCTGCCGAACATGAGATAGCAGTCCGGACCGTAGGTCACGTCGGAATACACCTTGCGGGCTTTGGTGGTGGCAAAGTACATGTTGCCTGAGGCCTGGGGATTGCGCTCCAGGAAATCTTTATAATCGCTGTACACAGTCACGTCCAGTTTGTCCCAATAGTCCAGCCCTGCCCTCTTTAAGGCCTTTTCATTGAGCTTAAACCCCAAAGGCTCGATGAGGTGGAGCCTGGTCTGGGTGGCAACGCAGGTCCGGCCGATATTGCCTGTGTTGGATGGCATTTCCGGTTCTAATAGTACGATATTCATCATGGTATGCCGCGCCTTTCTGTTATTCCCTGCCGTCCAGTCTTTTTACGAACCGTTCCATGCGTCCCAGAGCCTCTTTCAGGTTATCCAGGGAGTAGGCGTAGGATACCCTCACGAATCCCTCCCCGCAGTCTCCAAACGCAGTACCCGGCACCACAGCTACCTTTTCCTCTTCCAGGAACCGGGTGGCAAATTCCTCTGATGTCATCCCAAAGCGGCTGATGTTGGGGAAGGTGTAAAACGCGCCCATTGGCTCAAAGCAGGTAAGGCCCATCTCCTCATAAGCGTGGAGAAGGAAACGCCTGCGCTGATTGTAGGATTCCCGCATCATGGATACATCCGGGTCCCCGTTCTTCATGGCTGATACAGCTGCGTACTGGCTGGTGGTAGGGGCGCACATGATAGCGTACTGGTGAATCTTTAACATCTGCTCCAGAATGATATGGGGCGCTGCGGCATAGCCCAGACGCCAGCCCGTCATGGCATAGGCCTTGGAGAAGCCATTGATAAGCACGGTCCTCTCTTTCATGCCCGGGAAGGAGGCAATGGTCACATGGCGCTTTCCATTGTATGTCAGTTCTGAATAAATCTCATCGGAAATCACAAACAGGTCTTTTTCCAGGACGATTTTTACAATTTCTTCCAGTTCTTCCTTTTCCATAATGGCGCCTGTCGGGTTGTTGGGGAAGGGAAGGACGAGAATCTTGGTCTTGTCTGTAATCTTCTCCAGAAGCTTTTCCGGGGTCAGCTTGAACTGGTCCTTTTCCTCCAGCTCAATGGTTACGGGCACACCGTCTGCCAGTGTAACGCAGGGCATATAGGATACATAACTGGGCTGGGGAATCAGTACCTCGTCCCCCTCGTTTAACATAGCCCTCAGCGCAATGTCGATGGCCTCACTTCCGCCTACCGTTACCAGTATCTCCTGGTCCGGGTCATATGTAACGCCGCATCTGCGTTTTAAATATTCGCATATCTCCACTTTAAGGGGCTTTAAGCCGGCATTGGAGGTGTAGAAGGTACGCCCCTTTTCCAGGGAGTAGATACCCTCCTCGCGGATATGCCAGGGCGTCTCAAAGTCAGGCTCGCCCACGCCCAGGGAGATGGCGTCCTTCATCTCGCTTACAATATCAAAAAATTTACGGATACCGGACGGCGGTATCTTTACGATTTTATCTGATAATGGGTTTCTCATGGAGTAATCAGCATCCTTTCATCCTGCACCTGCTCACTTATAATGGTGCCGTGGTCTTTGTATTTTTTCAATACGAAATGGGTTGCAGTGCTTAATACAGATTCCATCGGTCCCAGCTTGTCGGATACGAACTGGGCAATCTGGCGCATGGTCCTGCCCTCGATGAACACAGTGAAATCATAGGCGCCGCTCATGAGATACACGGCCTCCACCTCGCTGTACTGGTAAATGCGCTCTGCTATCTTGTCAAAGCCCATTCCCCTCTGCGGAGTCACCTTTACCTCGATTAACGCCACTACTTTTTCCTCACTGGTGTTATCCCAGTTAATCAGTGTGTGGTATCCGCAGATAATGTGTTCCTTCTCCATCTCCGCTATCTCGTTAGCCACCGCTATTTCGCTTTCTCCCAGCAGCACGGCCAGGTCCTTAAGGTCGATTCTGCTGTTTTTCTCAATGACTGCAAGTATCTTTTCCCTCATAATATATCATCCTCCATCCTTCCATTGTTTACATAACTTATTGAATTGCACAATTTATTAATTTACATAACTTCCAAACCGTCTCATATTATCTTTATCAGTTCGTCGGGCCGGGGCCGCTCTAAAAAACCTGCGCCCTCCTGTCCGTGGCGTATCTGCCTGGCACTTCCCTCCGCCACACTTCCGATAACGCCCGCAGGAATTCCTTCTTCCCTGAGCCTTCTCACCAGCTGTCCGCCCCTGTCTGACACCAGGACGGCGCAGTTTCCGCTGTACAGCCGGTAGGGATTCAGCTCAAATAACTCACACACCTCTACCGTTACCTGCCTCACGGGCATACACCTGAGGTCCGCATCAATTCCCGCGTTAAATATACCTGATAAATTCCAAAGGGCAGCTAATACGCCGCCCTCTCCTGCATACTCGTAAACAGTGAAGGAGCAGTGCTCCTCCTTCTGTTCACGTTTTATCCATTGTTCCACGGAATATGGCTCCGTTTCATCCAGACACCTTAAGAACATAGGCGAAAAGCGCGTTTTAAGGAAATCCCGCTTTTCTGCTCCTATCTTTACAGTCCCTGCAAATCCCGCATAACCGGCCATCACCAAATCCTGACCCGGTCTCATAAAGCCGTCGCGCTTCTCAAACCCGCCCGGTCCCTGTCCTGCCGTACGCATTATGGTCCCTCCACCGGGGTGACCGTGGGGCCTCCCTGGGCCGGGGCAGGGTTTGCTGCGGGCGCCGGATTCGCTTCCGGGGCTGGATTCGCCGCGGGCGCCGGGTTCGCCTCCGGGGCCGGGGCCGGCTCAGGCGCCGGCTGCGTCACGCCCGGGCCTCCCTCCACGCCGGTTACCGGCGCTGTCTCTGCCGGAGCTGTATCCACAGGCGCCGTCACATCCGGCACAACCGGCAATGCTACCGGCAGATCAGGACCTACCCGGTAAATGGCCTTGGATGCATTGTAGGTGTCCTTGTTAAGCAGGGTTCTCTCCTGCTCCACGCCGTCCACCGTCACTACCTTCCATAATCTGGATCTAAGTCCTGTGTGGGATGACTGGACCTTGACCCTTGCTCCCGGAGCCAGGGTGTTGTCTACAATGAGCTGCGGCTCTCCCGGACTGGTGCTTCCCAGGGTTTCAGACACGTATTCCACCTTGCGGTTAGCCGGTCTGGTCTCCTTGCCGTATATGGTGAAGGTAAGCTTCCTGCCAGAGGTATAACCCTCCACATAAATAGGGGTACTGTAATTGTTCTTTATCTTAATATCCTTATAAGTGCCTGCAATGGCCGCGTCCCTGGATGGTTTCACATAGGTGACAATCATGGAGTGGTTCTGTCTCTGGACAATCTCCACCTCCGCTTCCAGGGAAGCGTTATACAGAGTGGTAGCCAGCTGGCACACGCCTCCGCCGATGCTGTCCACGACCTGGCCGTTCTCATAAGCCGCCGCTGTCTTATACCCATTGGCTGTGGTAAAAGGCTGCAGGCATTCATAGCCTGACAGGACATCCCCGGGCATAAGAACGTGACCGTTAATCTTGGCCGCGCCTACTGCCAGGTTGGTGGAGCGGGCTGCGCCGCTGCTGCTGAAATCAGTTGTATATGTGCCCAGCACATCCTGAATGGTAGCCAGGGCCTCACTGGTAATGACCGGCTGTTCTTCTGTTACCTGGGCTGTTACCTCTATCGGCTGGTCCAGTCCGCCTTCCAGGGCCTCGTTAAGGGCTGCCTCGGTTCCCGCCACGTCAACCACCCGGCCGGGTACAGAGTCCGTAATGACAAACTGTCCGTTTTCTCTGGTTATAGATGCATTCTGGGGCTCTGCCGTGATTCCCTGGCACTGTGTATCCACAAAGTTCTTCACCTTCGCGGAATCCACCTCTGTCTCCAGTTCAACCTCCACGGGCGCTGCCGCCAGATCTTTTTCAATCATGTACTGTTTAATCAGGCTGCCGCCGGCATACTGGCTGACCGCCTCATCAATTACGTCTGTGTTAATCCAGTGAAAGCCCAATTCCCCTGCTGTGGTGGCCACATCCTGTCCATCCACGCTGAGGGTCACTGACTGGGCCGCCAGGCCGTCCACATATTCCTGGACCGCTGCCTTCGCCTCCTCAGCCGTCATTCCGGCCAGGCTCTGGCTGCCTGCGGTTATCCCGGCCGGCAGCACAGGCGCCGCCCAGGCAATCACTGGAAATGCCGCAAGCAGCGCCATACTGATGGCCGCTGTCAGGCCGGCATTTCCTATACGATTCCTCATAAATTCTCCTCTTCCAAACTGTAATGCAATTAATACATAAGTGCGCTTAAGGCCATAGGAACAATCATAGCCAACACTAATACAACAACAATGATGGTGGAAATGATCTTCTTGGTCTTTGGATCTCTCATATTAAGCATTGTACATTCACCTCTTTTAATAATATGCCTCAGAATCTCTTCTTTAGTCTTTCTGTTCCCCGGATATTCTGCTGGTCATCCGTCCGTACTGGGAGATAATATTGTCAATCATCCGCGACACCTCACTGCGGCTCATGGCATCTATCTGCACAGTTACGTCTATTCTATGACATTTTAACAAATCGTGCAAGTATTCTTTTTGTCTTTTTGTGGCCGGCTGTTCTCTTTTTGCCTTATAAATCAAGGGTTTCGCCGCAAAAGCTTCCGGATGCTCCTCCCCATGGCGGGCCATCATCACCTGATACAGCCTATGAGCCGCCTCCGCATCCGCCTGCGCCCGGTGGGCCGCAGACTGAGAAACCTCATAAAAAGAGCAGGCGCAGGTCAAATTCCGTTTTACATCCGCAGGCATAAACAGCCGGCAGATGCCAAGGGTATCAATGCCCTCCCGTTCAAAATCCAGCCCGCTGTTCACAGCGGCCCGTTTCAGGAAAGCGTAATCAAACAATATATTATGCCCCAGTAAAGGCAGATTCCCGCAGAACCGGACCACATCTCCAATCGTATCCTCAATCACAGGGGCGTCCTTCACCATATCATCCGTAATCCCCGTAAGAGCCGTAATCCTCTCCCCCAGCTGCCGCCCAGGATTCACCAGGGTTACAAACCTTTCCTCCACCCGGCCGTCCTCCACTCTCAGGGCAGCAATCTCCGTTATCTTATCCAGCCTGGCCTCAAGTCCCGTCGTCTCCAGGTCCAGGGCTATGTACGAATTCGTCATATCTTCCTCTTTCCAATAAACACCGTAAAACCATTATGAAATCATAGTTAAAGACAATCCTTATATTTATGACCCATTCTACTACACTTATGGAGGAAATGGAACTGGAAATAATAGAATAATAAAGAAATCAACATGGCACAGAACATTTTCATGAACAGGAACTGAATATTCATTGCAAAGAAAAGCATCCTCTCCTTCTTCATGGCCTGAGGATACAGTCCGCAAAGCGGGGCAGGGCGGACAGCCGATCCCGTGGCTGCCTGCCCTGCCCCGCTTCGCGGAGGTACCCTACGCGCCCATCACCCTCCACAACCCAAGAGCCGGGGCCTTTACTACATATATCTCCTCCCCATCCTCCATCTCCTGCCATCCATCCTCCATCTCCAAAACAGGATATCTGGCAAGCGCGTCCTTCACATCCATGAATTCATACCCTATCCGGCCTATCTCGTCCTGGGACACATATTCCGGATTTACGGCATAGGTAATGGTAAACCTGCCCTCAGAGGAGCTGTGTATCATATGGGCCGGCACCATGGCGGAGCCGGGAAATGCCCCATTTTCCATCAGTTCCATGGTATAGGGCGTTCCCTTATAGCCGTAACGGCGTATGAGACCGTCCACCTCCGGGTTCTCGCCAAACCCCTTAATTCCCGGCGCAATGACAAGTAATTCCCCGCCGTCCTCAATCATCATACGGGTGCGGTAAATGGCCTTGTTTCCCACCCAGGTGGTGGAAAACTCCTCCGGCTCCAGATAAGCCACCACCTTTTTTGCCCGGCGTTCCACCTGTGTGATGCAGCGTCTTTTTGCCAGCGCAGCCGCATGTTCATAGACCTGCCTGGACGCCCCGGTAAAGATGCCGTGAAGGGCGGTCCTTCCCTCCTGCTCCGACGCAACGGTCAGTATGTATGCCAGAGGCACATCCCGGAGAAAATGTTCCTCCCCGTAGTCAAACACCGCCCGCACCGGCGTGTCCGTATTTCCCATAATTGTCTCCAGATTACAGAGAGCGCCCAGCATATGGGTACCGTTAATCATGGGCCTTCCTCCCAGCCCCACCAGTATGTTCTTGGTGTAATTGGACATGCCGATGACCTCATGGGGAACCACCTGGCCGATGGACAGAATCAGGTCAAAGCTTCCATCCACCACACAGCGGTTCACCTCCGCACCGATATCCGACGTGTACCTGCCCCCGGACACCTTGCCGCAATAGGCACCCGGCACCGTGCCGACAGGGACTGTGTCCTTTCTCCAGTCATGGTACAGAAAAACCTCCTCCGGCACGTCCTCCCCGAAAAACCGTATCTGTTCCTCACGGCTCATGGCCCTGTGGGTCCCCACCGCAGGCATGATGCGCACCTTTGCCTCCCTGCTCAGACGGTGATACAGATAGGATGTGATGACACCCCCGTAGGAATAACAGCGTGTGATATCCGGCGGCACTAAGAGGATACGCCCGGCCTTCGGAAGTCCCTCCAGCATACAATCCATCACTGCCACCGCCTGATGCGAAGACAGCTCCCCTGACTCTGTCTGTGCGCTGAACTCAGCTATATTTTTCAACATGTATGATTCCCCCTGCTTCCTGTATTGTTTCCTGACTGCTTCCTGTACTGCTTCATGAGTGATTCCATGAATTGTCTTCCGGCCTACTTCTTACGCTTTTCCCTGCTGTATATGAGTACCAGCAGTACGATGATAACTCCCTGCATGATCTGACGCCCTGCCTCCGGAATATTGACAATGGTCAGAAAATCATCCAGTATGGTCATGATGATTGCCCCTGCTATGGTTCCGATATATCCGCCCTTTCCTCCGGTAATGGCGGTTCCTCCGATAATGACGGCCGCTATGGTCTTTGTATTGTAGCTGGTGCCCACATCCAGGAAGCTGGTACCCGTGTATCCCACCAGGAAGAAACCGGAGACAGCTGCTATGACCGCGGATATCAGATACACGGAAAATGTCACCCTTCCTGTGTGTATTCCCGAAAACCTGGCCGCCTGCTCGTTGGTGCCCACGGAATATATCTTCCTCCCGTAGGGAGTATTCCGCAGAAGCACAATGGTCACAGCCGCCATAACAGCCCATATGACCACAATGCCGGACAGGATGCCTATGAAGCTCTGTCCGCAGATGGCCTTCAGAAGGGGAGATGCATTGCCCTTGGGGGCGCCCTTTGTGTAAATCAGAAACACGCCCTGGATAACCGTTCCCACACCAAGCGTCATGATAAAGGGCGGTATCTTAAGCCAATGGATTCCCACTCCGTTGATAAATCCCACCATCACACCCATGACAATAACTGCAAAAAGCGCAGCGGGCAGATTCTCATTTCGGCCCATCATGATCTGCGCCGCAATCACGTTGGCAAAGGTGATGGTATTGGCGATGGATAAATCAATTCCTCCTGTCAGTATGGTCAGGTTCTGGCCGATTGCGGCGATTCCCATAAAGGAGGCCAGCCTCAGGATTCCGGCCACATGGGTGGGCTTTAAATAGCCCGGTGACATGAGCTGGGCCGCCAGCAATAATACCACCAGTATAACATAGACCATAACCTGGGAGCTGCCTGCATTTTTCTTAATAAACTGTAGATTGGAAGCCTGTCTGTTCTTTTCTTCTCCCACTTTCTTTCACCTTACCTTTCTATCCTTAATAATAAGTCCCCACAGGCCCTAATGCCTCTTATGCAGCGCGCTGAGCGACAGGGCTGCAATCAGTATCAGGCCCTGGCATATGAACTGGTAAAATGAAGAAACGCCAAACAGGTTCAGCATATTGTTGATGATGGAAATGATGAACACGCCTGCTATGGTACCCAGAGGGTCTCCCACCGCGCCTGTCATGGCAGTTCCGCCCACCACCGTGGCAGTGATGGCGTTCATGGCGTAATTTTTTCCTATGGTGGCGTCAGCCGAATTCATCTGGGCGCTTAAGAATATTCCGGCCACAGCGCACAGGAGCCCGGCCAGACAGTAGGCGCAGAATTTTATCTTTCCCACCCGTATGCCGGTGGAGTAGGCCGCATTTTCACTGCCTCCAATGGCCCTCAGGGCCTTTCCGTAGGGAGTGCTGTTGGCGAGACTTCTCACCAGACAGAGGATGAGGATGAACAGAAGAAAGGGTACCGCACCGGAATATCCCCGTGTCAGGAACTTGGCAAACGCCTTGTGCACACTCCCCCCCGGATTCGGCATGAGCAGTAAAGCCATTCCGTCAAATACGGCTGTGGTTGCTATGGTTACAATGATGGGAGCCAGGCGCCCTTTTGTGACCAGGACACCGTTTACAGCCCCGCAGGCCAGGCCCACCGCAGCCGCTGCCCCCAGGGCAGGGACAAATCCCCAGGCAGAGTCCGGGTTCATGGACATGACGCAGACCACATTGCACAGAGCCACAATTCCTCCCAGGGACAAGTCAATTCCTCCTGTGAGAATGATCAGCGTCTGCCCCAGGGCTGCCATGAGCAGCGGAAAAGAGGAACGCAGAAGATTCTTGAAATTCCCCAGAGTAAAAAAGTCCTTATTAAATATGCTTACAAAAACCATGAGAGCTGCCAGAAACACGTATATGATAACCGTATGCCCGTGTTTATGCCAGAAGTTTCGATTCAATCTGCCCTTCACCCTTTCTCACCTTCCTTCCTGTTCTTTCCCAGTCCCATGCCCAGCTGCATAATCCGTTCTTCTGTCAGCTCTTCTTTTTCCAGGACACCGGATATCCTGCCCTCGTACATAACAATCACCCGGCTGCTCATGCCGATTACCTCCAGCATGTCGCTGGAGTTCATGACCACCGCCACGCCCCGGGCCGCCAGGTCATGCATGATTTGGTAGAATTCCCGTTTTGCCTCCACGTCAATACCGCGTGTTGGCTCGTCAAAGAGAATAACCCTGGGCTCCGTGGCCAGCTCCTTGCCCAGAACCACCTTCTGCTGGTTTCCCCCCGACAGACTGGATACAGGCAGGTCCAGCCCTCCCATTTTAATGGAAAGCTTTGACGCCATGGACTCGCTGAATGCCTGTTCCGCCTTTTTGTCTATGAAACATCCTTTCATGCGCTTTTTCATACTGGAAATGGCCAGGTTGTGGCGGTTGGAAAGCTCCAGCATCAGCCCCTGGTTCTTCCGGTCGGAGGGCACCAGGGCAATTCCGTTTGCAATGGCCTGCCCCGCGTTCTTTATGCCCACCTGCTTTCCATTGACAATAATAGATCCCCCGGACAGGGGATAGAGACCGCTGACAGCATTAAGCAGCTCTGTCTGTCCATGGCCCTGCAGTCCGGCCACCCCCAGTATCTCTCCTTTATGTACCTGGAAGCTGACCTGGTTCAGCTTATGGTCAGCGTCCGCCAGGTCCTTTACCTCAAATATTACCTGGCTGTCATCCACTTCGCAAACAGGCGGAGGGAATACATGATTCAGGGAGCGTCCCACCATCATCCGTATTAAATCATCCTCATTTATCTCATTCATGTTCCTGGTCCCAATATAGCATCCGTCCTTGAATACGGTAATCCGGTCTCCCAGCTCAAACAATTCCTCCAAACGGTGGGAAATGAAAATAATCGTCTTGCCATCCGCAATCAGATTGTGGATAATCTGATACAGCTGCTCTACCTCCTTTTTGGCCAATGCAGAAGTTGGCTCGTCCAGAATAATCAGTTCCGGGTCCCTGACCAGAATCTTTAGGATTTCCGCCATCTGCTGTTCCGCCACCGGCAGACTGCCCACAGGGGCATCCGGGTCAATATGGATTCCATAGCGGTCCATGACGTCCAGAATGCGCTTTTTAATTTCCTTTCGGTTGATTCTTCCCAGACGGGTAACCGGTTCCTGGTTTAAATAAATATTTTCCCAGACCGTCATTTCCCCCACCAGAGTCAGCTCCTGGAACACCATGGCAATCCCCAGTTTCTGGGACTGCTCAGGATTCCGGATTACCACCTTTTTACCATGGAAATATATTTCCCCTTCATCCGCCTGATGGATTCCCGCCAGAATCTTAAGTATGGTACTCTTTCCGGCCCCGTTTTCCCCGGCCAGCACATGTACTTCCCCCTTACTGCAGGAAAATTGTACCCGGTCCAGGGCCGTGATGCCGGCAAACCGTTTTGTTATATTGACCATTTTTAAAATCTCTTCAGCCACTGTTAACCTCCTTCTCTCTCCGGAACAGACATGGTCCTTATGTGCAAAACAGGCCGATATTCATCGGCCTGTCCATCATCCCCAAAGCGTGCTGACTACTTGTAAAGCTTCTGAAGAGTCGCGTCATCCAGCTCTGTAAGAACCCAGAAGCTGTCCGGCATATCTGAACGGTAATACTGGTCCACATTTTCTTCTGTAACGGTCTCAATATCCATGACCACGTTCCCTGGAATATCCTCGCCGTTTAAGGCTTTGATGACAACCCGCAGAGCCTCTGCGCTGGTGTAGGTAGGATTGGAAGGTGCTATGCAGGACAGCCCTTTATCCTTATTTTCAATCCATGCGCGGATAGCGCCGTTGTTGCCTTCGCTTGTCATGGGAACCAGATCCCGGCCGGCTGCTATAAATGCGTCGATTGCGCCCTGTGTCATGGCGCCGCCCTGTGACCACACGCCGTCGATTTCCGGATAAGCGGACAGCATGGATTCCATGGCAGCCTTGCCCTGGGCATAGTCCCAGGAAGCGTTGGCTGATCCCAGAATCTCGATGTCGGGATACTGTTTGAACACTTCCTCAGCACCGCCCCAGCGCAGGGAGTCAGTAGCTGTTCCCGCGATACCGTTCAGGACCACAATCTTGCCTTTTCCATCCAGCTTGTCCACCAGCCACTCTGCTCCGATACGGCCGAATTCCTTCTCGTCAATGCCTACTGTAGCCACCTGCTCATCTGTCTCCACCACATTGTCGAAGGAAACCACCTTGATCCCCGCTTCAGCAGCCTCTTCTACCACTGGCGCAAGGGCTGTTGGGGAGGCAGCCGTAATAACGATGGCGTCTACCTTCTTTGTAATCAGATCCTGCATATCGCTGATCTGCTTGTTGATATCCTCATTGGAATTGGTAATGTAGTACTCGCTTACCACTCCCTCTGCCTTCAGCTTCTCCGCCTCAGCCACAAACTCCTGTTCCATCTGGGCCCTCCATGAGTTTCCGATGGAATAGTTGCACAGGGCCACCACATATCCCTCACCGCCGGCTGTCTCAGAGGATGCCTGGGCCTCTGTGGTCTCTTCCGCTTCTTCTTTCTTTTCATCCTGGGATGGGGCGGCTGTTGTCTCTGCCGCCGCTGGTGCAGCCGTTGTCTCCGCTGCCTTTTGTGAACCGCAGGCGCACAGGCCCATTGCCATTACTGCTGCCAAACCTACTGTAAACATTTTTCTCATAACTCATCTTCTCCTTTTTTTAATAGTAACAGTCATACGTAAGTTACCTCTGATCGTCGAAAAACAGCCGTCTGGCGTTATCCGCCATAATCATCTGCCGGTGGGACTCCGGTATATGGCTGCAATGCTTTTCCACCAGGTTAATCAGCTGCCGCATGGTGCCATGGTTCAGCATGCCCGGATAATCCGACGCCCACATCATCTTCTCCGGTCCCACATGGCGGTAGCATGCCTGGATGATTTCCACGGAGGAGGGCCAGGGATATTCCTCGCCAAAATACACCGGTACGGTGGATGTGTCGATGAATACATTGGAACGGTTCTTTACCAAATCCAGCACTTCCCTGTAATTGGATTCAGGCATCCCTTTTTTAAAACATGCATCCGCCCCCATATGGCACAGAATGAAGCTGATATTGGGATACGCTGAGGCCAGGAAGCCCGCGTCCTCAATGTCCTCTGTGCGGAACATGTGGATGAATACCGGCTGATGGTATTGATTGCAGCAGTCCCACACAGGAGACAGCCCGGAATCCGAAAGGCGGGTTCCGGGAGCGCACTGGAAGGTGCTGTCCACTTCCACCTTAAAGCCAAACAGGATTCCCTGGTCGTAGATGGACGCCAGCTCTCTGGCCGCCTCCTGTCCTTTCATTATGTCAACCAATGCCACCCCCCGCAACCGGTCCGGATACCGTTTTACGCTGTCCGCAAAGTACCGGTTATGGTACCCGTAATAGGGATTAGGCATAAGAACCGCCTTTTCGATACCGCACCAGTCCATATAGGCGATGAGCATTTCTGCTGTGCTGCGGCTCTGTTCAAAGGACGGAGGAAGAAACTGCACTTCCTCATTTCCTATGGCGACCCGCCCCAGATCCGTGGAGGCCATGGGCTGTCCCCTGGTAATTCCCGCCACCCGCTCATATATATGGGCGTGAATATCAATTACGTTCATCTAAATCCCCCTACCTGTACATTTGTGTATATTGCACTTTAACAGCACTGTTTTTCGGATGCCATTAGTATACTATGACCATATTTTTATGTATATATGATTTGATTGGAATATGTTTTGATTTCATTCTATCTTATTGACGCTCCCTGCAAATCGTGATTTAATGATAACAACTGTTACATTGGGATGATATTTTTATCATAAGGAGGGATTTTATGTATCAGATTTTATCGTATCCTATAAAAAAAGGGCAGCCCACCTGGCCCGGCAACCCTGCATTCAGTCTGGAACCCCACACCTCCATTGCCGGAGGCGACACAGCCAACACCTGCACCATCCATCTTTTTAACCATTACGGAACCCACCTGGATGGACCCATGCATTTTTACGGAAAGGGCATTCCCCTGGACCAGGTTCCCTTTGGGCAATTTTTCTTTCATAAGCCCCTGCTCCTGGATATTCCAAAGGAACCTGGCGCAAAGCTCATGCCCGAGGATCTGATTCCCCACCGTGAGGACGTAAAAGACGCTGATCTGCTTTTAATCCGCACCGGTTTCTCCAAATACCGCAGAGAAAAACCGGATCTCTATGAAAACAATGGTCCCGCTGTCAGCAGCCGGCTGGCCCGGTACCTTCAGGATAATATGAGCCATTTAAAGGCCCTGGCCCTGGATTTTGTGTCCCTTGCCTCTTACAGCGACACAAAGGATGGGGATCTGGCCCACCAGATCATGCTTGGCATGTACCACAACCGTTATATCTGCATCATCGAGGATGTTAACATGGAGGGACTTCCGTCCGGCTTTCTGAAAAACGCAGCCGCCGTTCCGCTGATAATAGAGGGCATTGACAGTTCCCCCGTCACCATGTGGGCGGAGTACTGATGCCTATGTCACGGTTTATGCTGCGGTTTAAGACATGGTTCAAGACATGGTTTAAGATACTATTTAAGACACGATTCAAGCTGCTGTTTAGGAAACACTGGTGCCTTCTCATCATCTGCTCCCTGTGCGTCATCCTGGCCATTACCCTGTATGATACCTCCAACCAGGCCGCAAACTGGGAACCGGAACCGGCTGACAGCTCCAGCCTCCATGTGGGTTTTTCCCAGATAGAGACAGACAATCCATGGAGAACAGCCCAAATCAACAGTTTCCGCGAAGCCCTGCTTCCCAATGGGATGGACTTTATCTACCATGAACCGGAGGACCACTCTGTTCAGTGGCAGCTGGAAGATATACGCAGCCTGATTCGGGAGGGTGTGGACTATCTGGTCATTGTGCCCGCGGACCTGTCTGCCCTGACTCCGGTGCTCCAGGACGCCAAGGACGCGGGCATTCCCGTCATCCTCATTGACCAGTCGGCCGAGACCATTGACCAGAGCTACTATGTGTCTCTTATCTCCGCGGATTACCTGAAGGAAGGCCAGATTTGCGCCGGCCTGCTGGCGGATAAATTCGGGGAGCAGCCCTGCAGGATCGTGGAAATCTACGGCACCGAGAGCTCACCCGGAGCCCAGGCGCGCTCAAAAGGATTCCATCAGGCCCTTATGAAGTATCCCAACATGGAAATCATTGATGTGGAATACGGGAATTTTGACCGGGTAACAGCCCAAAAGGCAATGGAAAACGCACTTATCAAGGCCGCCAACCGGGGACAGACCATAGACGCGGTCTTTGCCCACAGCGATGAAGACGGGCTGGGGGCTCTCCAGGCCATCAAGGTAGCAGGGCTGCCGCCGGGTGAAATCGCCATTGTGTCCATCAACGGCATCCAGGACGTGTGCAAGGCCATCATTGCCGGAGAATATCTGGGCACGGTGGAGAGCAACCCCCGCTGGGGATTTATTGCGGCTTTCCTGATACAGCAGATGGAACGGGACTGCAAGCCATTCCCCATGGTAATGATTCCTTATCAGATTATTACTGCTGAGAATGCGGCCGAGTATGCGCTCACCGCCTATTAATACAGGAAAGGAAACGGGATTCATGAAAAACTTCTTCCGACAGCTTTCATTCCGCAGGAAACTGCTGATTTCCTTTGTGACGCTATCCTGTATCCCTGTGCTCCTGGTGGGAATTGCCGCCTATCATCTCTATACCAATTTCATCATCAACATGACCGAGAAATCCTCCATCGAGACCATTGACCTTGTCTGCGATGACATTGACAGCCTGCTCAATGATGCCTGGAATCTCTGCGACATGCTGACCGGCGATATCAAGATGCAGAAATACCTGCGCATGGACTTTGACTCTGTCCGGGACCAGTATTCCAACGACCTGGCCGGCAGCATGGAGCTGGCCTCTATCTCCACCTACCGCAAGGATATCTTCGGAGTATATGTGTTCGGCCAGAACGGCGGCCGCTACAAATCCAACTACTACTCATTCAAATCAGAGGACCAGAGGGAGACTACATGGTATAAGGCCATTGCGGGCAGCAGGGAAACCACCTGGTTTCCTTCCCATGAGGGCAGCTTCATTGTCCGCAGCTCTATCAGCGATAACTTCATCACAGTGGGACAGCCGGTGATGGATAAGGCTTCGGGTATGGTCAACGGCATTGTGGCAGCCGACATCAAAGAGGATGTTATCACCCAGAAAATCAAGCACAGTCTCAGCAACGGGGTCATCTGCATCATTGATCAGGAGGGAAGCATCCTGTTCCGCTCCAACGCAGGCAACGATCTCCACTATCCCATCGACATTTCCCCCAGCCTGGTATCCCATATTCTGGAATCCACAGGCACTGCCGTGGGAAAATCCATGGTAGTGCCTGACAGCGGGTACCTGGTGGTAAGCCGTACCCTGATGAATTCCAACTGGAGGATTGCCGGCATCATAGACCGGGGCTTTCTGACCCAGAGCAGCAAGGACATCACCCATATTGTCATGCTGGTCCTGCTGATAATCGCATTCTCCTCCCTGTATATGGCCATGCTTATATCCCAGTCCGTATACAAACCAGTACAGATTCTTTACCGCATGATGGAGGAGGTGGAAAATGGAGATTTCTCGGTCCGGTACACGTACCACTCCTCCGATGAGTTCGGACGGCTGGGCAAGAATTTCAACCAGATGCTGGAGCGGATCCAAAAGCTTATCAGCCAGATCTATGAGGAGCAGAAAAAGCTTAAGAACTCGGAGCTGAAGGCCCTCCAGGCCCAGATACAGCCCCATTTTCTGTATAATTCCCTGGATTCCGTCATGTGGCTTTTGAGAATGGACAAGAATCGGGACGCGGAGAAAATGCTCAATGAGCTGTCCACGCTGTTTAAGATTTCGCTCAGCAAGGGGAATGAAATCATCACCATCGAGGAGGAGCTGCGTCACATAAGCAGCTACCTGTTTATCACCAACATGATTTACAGCAAGAAATTTGAATACGCCATTGAATGCGACCCTGTGCTGTATTCCTACCGTACTCTTAAGCTGCTGTTGCAGCCCCTGGCTGAAAATGCCATTGCGCACGCAATACCCATGCCTGGGCAGAAGGTCTTTATACAGGTGCGCATTTACGAGGATGAGGACAGCCTTGTACTGTCCGTGCAGGACATCAGCCGGGGAATCGACCAGGAAACCCTTGAAAAACTGCAGCAGCAGCTGGGAACAGCCGCCCACCCGGACCACAGGGATTCCGGGTATGGGCTCTACAATGTCAATGAGCGCATCCATATCCTCTTTGGAAGCAGCTACGGTCTGACCGTCACGTCAGAGCCGGATTTTGGCACCGAAGTAACCGTAAAGATTCCCAAACTGAAAGGAGATGATATTTTTGTTCCAGGCAATGCTTTGTGATGACAATGAAATCATACTGGAAGGGTTATCCCGGCAGATTGACTGGGAGGGACTGGGCATCTGCCTTTCCGGCACTGCTGCCGACGGACAGGATGCCTGGAACCAGATGAAGGATAATCCGCCTGACATCCTTATCACCGACATCCGTATGCCTTATATCGACGGGCTGGAGCTATCCAGGCTGGCAAAGGACTTAAACCCAAACATCGTGCTTCTCATCATCAGCGCGTATGATGACTTTGAATATGCCAGGACAGCCATGCATCTGCGGGCCCTGGATTATATACTGAAACCCATTGATCTGGATGCCATGAACCGCATACTGACGAATGCGGTTTCCCACTGCAGGCAGTTCCACCACGACAAGCGTCTGATGGCCACACAGCTGCTGCGCAACATGGCGGTCCAGGAGGCGGCCGGCCCCGAGGGCATTGTCTTAAACGAGCTGGACCTTGAGCCTGATTCATGGTGCTGCTTCCTGCAGGTGGAGCTGGACGATCACAGCTTAAGCAAGCTGTCCGACGACATCCGTTATGCGTCAGAGCGCAGGTTTTCGGCCCTGAGCCAGATTCTGTTTGGTGACAGCTCTTATCTGCTGGAATCCCATCAGTACAGCTACAGCGTCTGCCTCACCTCCCGCTCCAGGATGGAACTGGCCGCCCGGCGGAAAATTCTGGTGGACACGATACGCAGGCAGTTCCCCCATGAGGGGAGCTACTGCGATGTCAGCATCGCCTCGGGCAGCATTGTCCAGGGCATCCGCCTGCTCCACAAAAGTGTACAGACCTGCCATGAAGCAGGCAAGCTTCATTTCATCAAGGGTTCCAATGCGGATATCTTTTACGAGGAGGTGGAGTCTTATATCTATAATGAGCCGGAGGACAGCCAGGGATATCCCATACCGGACACCAGGCTTATTACTTTTATCAAGGAACAAAATAAGGAAGGGATTACAGGAGAGCTGGAGCAATTAAAAACATGGCTCTATCAGAAGGGAAGCGAGAGCTATCTGTATATGACATTTTCCCTGGGAAGCTTCTATACCCATCTGATGAAGGAATTGGGGGAATCAGGAATCAACCTTCAGGATATATTTCAGAATCCCATCGAAGAATTCAAAAAAGTGGCAGCCGGTGGTACACTGGAGTCCAGCATCGAAAACCTGAAGCAGAACCTGTTCAAAATCTGCGACAGCATACGCATCAACAAAAGCCGTTACGGAAAGCTCATAGACCAGGCCATCCTGTACATCCAGAACCACTATATGTCCTCCTCCTTTTCCATTGATGAGGTGGCGGGAGCCGTATGCTTAAGCACCTCCTATTTCAGCACTGTATTTAAGAGCGAGACAGGAATTACATTTACGGATTATCTGATTAAGGTAAGGATGGAAAAAGCCAGGGGACTGCTTGAGAATACCAGCATGAAAATGTATGAAATCTCATCCAGGGCAGGATATGAAAATGCGGCCTATTTCAGCGCCGCATTCAAACGATATTATGGAAAATCCCCTTCTGAGTTCCAGAGCCGGAAGTAGGGGCGGCCGACAAAAGGAAAGACCGGCCGGCGGCAGGCAGGAACGCAAAAAAGGAGGCAAGTGCTGCATGGCGAAGGGAACGGATTGAAAAAAACCTACGCCTCCCTGCCCGGACATTCCTCCCGCAGAAAGCATTCACAGCATTTCGGGCGCCTGGCAATGCAGATGGTACGGCCCAGGGTAATGATATGTATGTTCCACAGAATCCAATGGTCCTTTGGCAGCACCTTCATCAGATCATACTCTATCTTCTCCGGCTCCTCCTCTTTTGTAAGGCCCAGCTTCCTGGAAATACGCTTTACATGGGTATCCACCACAATACTGGGTTCATTGTATATATTCCCACGTATAACATTGGCTGTCTTACGTCCCACGCCTGCAAGGGAGGTCAGCTCCTCTATGGTTCTTGGCACCTCTCCTCCAAACCGTTCCACCAGGTCCCGGCAGCAGGCAATGATATTCTTAGCTTTCATGTGATAAAACCCAATGGAGTGGATATCCTGTTCCAATTCCTTTAAATCCGCCGCGGCAAACTTCTCCAGGGTATCGTATTTCTGGAATAAATCAGCTGTGACGATATTCACCCTGGCGTCTGTACACTGGGCGCTCATGATAACTGCAATCAGCAGCTGCCAGGGTGTCTCGTAATTCAGGTAACAGCGGTACTCCGTACCGTATTCCCGGTCCAATACATCCAGGATACGGGCAATACGGGCGGCCAGTTCTGCTTTTGTCTCCCTGACCGCTTTCGGCCTTCCCTGAGTTTTTGTGCCGCCGCCAGCTTTTCTCCCTCTGCCGGCCTTTGTATCCCGGTCACTTTTTATCCCTCTGCCAGTTTTTCTGTCAGTCTCAGGTTCATTTAAAATGGTCTTCTGCAGCATATATCCAGTCCTTTCATCACAACGTTTTTGTTGTATTTACAACGTTCTAAAGTTTATCACCCAATTCTGACCGCCCTTGCATTATACGTCAGCGGGTCCCTGTGCCTGTAATCAAACAGCACCAGGGTTCCGTCTCCCATGGCTTCAATATGGGCCATCTTACTCATCTGCCTGGAATCATACCCTTCATAATCCATAAGGTAATGGGGAGATTCCTCCTCCCTCTGAAAGAACTGCCGGACAGCCTGTTTATAAGGGCTTTGGTCCCGGGCAAAGGATGGGCGGCTTTTTACATTTTCCCTGAGATATAAATCATACATGAGAAGGTCCCTGAACCGTTCCATAACAGAGGCATCCAGCCCTGCATCCCTACGTCTGGCTATGATACTGTACAGTATCTCATATCTGGCTATGCGGCTGTGGCTGATGCCGGTGAGATTGTTTTCACGGTAATATGCAGCCATATCCAGAAACATTTCATAGGGCGAACCGTATTCTGCCGCAAGCCCGGACAGAGTATGGACAAACTGCCTGCTGTTATAATACACCTCCGTCATATCCTCCACGCCCTTTAGTTCCAGGATGTCCCTGTAGGACAGCCACCGGGTGGACAGGACCTCATAGGGCGGCCGTGAGGAATAGCAGAGGCCGTAGGTCAATGCCATTTCTTCCATATAAGAGCCCTTCAGCACTTTGAGGAAGCCCAGCTGAAGCTGCTCCGGCTCCATGGAATATACCTGGTTGAACGAATGACGGAAAGATTCCAAATTCTCATTGGGCAGACCTGCGATCAGGTCCAGATGCTGGTGAACATTATGTGCCTGATTGATTGTGCCGGTGATACGGCGTATCTCGTCTATATCTGTCTTGCGGTGTATGGCCTTAAGCGTGTCCGGATTAGTGGACTGTACGCCAATCTCCAGCTGGACCAGTCCAGGACGCATCTGGCCCAAAAGCTCAATCTCCTCCTGGTCCAGCAAATCGGCGGCAATCTCAAAGTGAAAATTGGTGACTCCGTTGTCATGACTCTGGATAAACCGCCATATGGCCATGGCATGTTTTTTATTGCAGTTAAAGGTCCTGTCCACAAATTTTACCTGAGGCACTCCGGCCTCCAGGAAATAAGCCAGCTCATCAAGGACCAGTTCCAGGCTTCTGAACCGTACGCTCTTATCAATAGAGGACAGGCAGTAGCTGCACGAAAAGGGGCAGCCCCGGCTGCTCTCGTAATAAATGATGCGGTGCTCCAAATCCTTTATATCCATATGCTTATATGGAAATGGTATCCGGCTCATATCCACGGCCCGGCGTACACCGGTATCTGCCAACGAACCATTGGGGAGGCGAAAGGCAAGCCCGGGTATATTTTCCAGACCGGCCTGTCCGTCCGGCAGGATTTTTCCACTGTCTGTCCCTTTTTTACACAACTTATCCACATAATATCCGGCCAGCTGTGCAAATGTTTCCTCTCCCTCTCCCTTCATGACGCCTGTTGCCTCCGGCAGCTCCCCAAGCACTTTAGCTGCATCAAAGGACACCTCCGGTCCTCCCAGCCATATGGGCACATCCGGCAGTATTTTCCCTAAATCCGCGATTAGATATCTGATATATTCTATATTCCAGATATAACAGGAAAAGGCAATCACATCCGGTTCTCTTCTGAATATATCCTGAAGAATCTGGTCCAGCTGGTGGTTGATTGTATACTCGGCCAGCTCAATAGACGGCTTCGCAGGATCCATGGCACCGGTCCCGATTCCACGGTTTTCCGCCCGTTCATGCCTGCCGCCTGCTTCCCCCAGCCCCAATACCTGGTCTGCGTAAGCCTTCAGGCTGTAAATTCCCAGATTGGAATGTATATATTTCGCGTTGACAGCCGTCAGCAGTATCTTCATGGGACTATACCTCTAGCTCGATTTTATGGCCGGTGGACTGGTACTGGTAGTAACGCACTCCCGCAGCATTCAGCATACGCTTGGAAGCCATTACCGCCGGTGTGTCCGCATATTTGTCTTCTCTGTATACAATGGTCTTGATTCCTGACTGTATAATGGCCTTGGCGCACTCATTACAGGGGAACAGGGTCACATAGAGCTTGCTTCCCTCCAGGCTTCCCCCTCTGTAATTAAGAATAGCATTTAACTCGCTGTGTGTGGAGTAGAAATATTTGGAATTGTAGGGGTCCTCCTTCTCATTTTCCTTGCCCCAGGGGAATTCGTCATCCGAACACCCTTTGGGGAAACCATTATATCCCATGGACAGGATCTTATTGTCCTGGCTGACAATACACGCGCCCACCTGGGTACTGGGGTCCTTGGAACGTCTTCCCGACAACAGGGCCACCCCCATAAAATATTCGTCCCATGTTATATAATCCACACGTTTTCCGGTCATTCTTTTTCCTCCTTTTATCCTTTCCGCAGCCGCCTGGCTGTCTCTGCACACACGCAGCCTGCTCCCGCAGTGTCCAATAAATACAACTCCTGTCTGGACATTCAGGAACGGCTGCGTGGCTGCTTCTGGTATCGTTGCTGGTATTTTATAGTTTCCTCTGTCTGTGAATGGATTATAACATTCCGGGCTTATTTAATCAATAAAGTTGCATAAATCTTGGGAACGCCTTGGAAATACCCCTGGGAATAACCGGTGAATAACTGTTTTTCCGGTCCTTGCCTTTTTCCGGGATAAATGCTATATTATAACAACCAGACGATAGCGGAATATAAGTAACTATCGCTCATTATTCTATATCTTTAACAATATCTCAAATTATCTGAATCGAACGATTCATCTCATTATTCTGCCCCTTATGTATCGGGCAATCATTTCCACTTTTATATCACACCAATTATTTATTAAAAGGCAGAAGGGCTATTGTCTGGTTTATCGGAAAACGCTATAATGAGGATAGGTTCTTATATGGCTTGCCGGAACAGGAGGCTGTATGGAAGCAGATTATCTGCGTGAACAGGAATCAGAATCAGCAGGGGCCAGAGGGTTCAGCCAGCTGGTCAACGGAATGAACGTATACAGAGTAGAGGTGGTTCGGCTAAAGGACAGAAATGCGGACAAGGTCTTTGAAAAGCTGCAGCGGAAAATCAGCCGGGGCAAGACACTGGGGCGCCATGATGTATTTCCCCTGCTTCTGACCCCTCTGATGTCGGGAAAGATGGAGATGAGCCAAAGGATTTACCAGGGCATGGAGTTTCTTCAGTGTAAGGAACTCAAAGCAGGGGATGAGGATCGAAAAAGAATGCAGTCAGTACTGTATGCGCTGGCAGTAAAATTTTTGGACAGAGATGAATTAGCGATGATAAAGGAGAGGATCGGAATGACTGTTTTAGGCAAAATGCTGTTTGAGGACGGTGTTGAGAAGGGGATTGAAAAAGGAATTGAACAAGGTATAGAAAAAGGAGTCCAGCAGGGGCTGGGGCGCGCAAATGCACTGAATGTGAAGCTGGCAGATGCAGGAAGGGCGGACGACATTATCCGGGCAGCATCGGATAGGACTTATCAGGAACAATTGTTCAAGGAGTTCGGAATTTAGTAGAAAACACTTTATTTTGCGAAAACATCCGCCGGCCCAAGGATCTTTTTAAGGGGTATATTGGCCTTTACTGTGCAGGGCAGATTTTCGTCAGGTTTGAGGAGCAGCGATATAAACTGCATTTCTGACAGAACCATTATAAGTCCTCCATGGGTAAACCAAAACTTAATATCAAAAAGCCTTGGTTGAATTACCAAACTCTGTAAATATGCTCAAAAGACAACTTTCCGCAGGGGGCCGAGCGAATTATGAAGATAGAAAAACCACCCTCTCAACTGCCAGGTATCAGGGTGGTTTTCCTATATAGCTGCTTACATCAACAATAACAGACTTTTCTTTGTGTTTTCATCCGCCCCAGCTTTGCCATCATCTATTTTCAGGCACTGATTTAGTCACAATCACATCCGTGTCATACCCCATGAGACGCGGTATGACAACAGTTCCCGCTTTCACAGGGGCGGTCAGGGTATACTTTTTTATCTCACTCACTGCATCGAAAATCCGGTCCCGGGGTATGGGGTTTGTCAGCCTCACGCTGGCCAGGGGAAGTATGCCGCCCTTTACCAATACAGATGTGGCAATATTCCTCTGGGGATCCGTCAATTCCTGCTCCACATACGCCCTCCCCTTTGGGCAAGCGGCGCCCTCCACAGAACAAATCCGTCTGCTTCCGTCTTCCCTCTCTTCAATCTGCGCCCTTATATCGCATCCGTTGGGACAGATGATACATGTATATTCTCTCAACATTCAGCGCTCACCTCCAGCCGGCCCATGGACACCAGTTTATCCGCCTTAACCGTAAGTTCAATCATTTCGGCCGGTATCGCTTTCTTCATTTTCTTTGATGCAACCAACACGCCGTCCTGCCTTACTTCAATGCGGCATTCCTTCAAAGGACTGTTTACCCTCAGGGACAGCTTAAAATCCCTGGTGCCGCTCACTCTCTGGGGAACGGTATGGTTAATATGGCTGTCCGTTCCTATTTCGATGGGACAGGGAGGCAGACATCCTTTCTGCACAAATTCCGCAGCAGAATCCGCCAGGCTCTCTGCTTCCATGGAAACAAAGTCCACTAAATCATGGACATGGAGCACATTTCCCGCAGCAAAAATCCCCGCCACATCTGTCTGGAAATGTTCATCCACCACAGCGCCCTTTGTCCTGTCATCCAGGGTCACGCCAGCGTCCAGTGAAAGTTCATTTTCAGGAATCAGTCCCACGGAAAGTATCAGGGTATCACACTTGTATTCCTTTTCAGTTCCCGGAACAGGTCTTAAGTGTTCATCCACACGGGACACCGTGACGCCTGTCAGGCGGTTGTCCCCGTGGACAGCCGTTACCGTATGGCTCAGGTATAGCGGTATGCCGTAATCATTCAGGCACTGCTCCACATTGCGGGGCAGGCCGCTGGGATATGGCTGGATCTCAAACACAGCCTGGACATGGGCGCCTTCCAGCGTAAGCCTGCGGGCCATAATCATACCGATGTCCCCGGAGCCCAGGATAACCACTTCCTTTGCAGGCATTACATTGTAGAGGTTAATATAAGCCTGGGCAACCCCTGCCGTAAACACACCGGCCGGGCGCTCACCGGGGATTCCCAAAGCGCCTCTGGTACGCTCCCTGCATCCCATGGTAAGGATCACGGACTTGGCCCTCCATACCTTAAGCCCCCGGCGTGTTGCTGCCGTCACTGTCCTGTCCTCTGCCACCTCCAGAACGGTTGCGTCCGTGATGTAAGGAATCCCTAATTCCTCCACCTCTTCTATAAATCTCTGTGCATATTCCGGCCCGCTTAATGTGGTTTTAAAACGGGTCAGTCCAAAACCGTCATGAATGCACTGTCTGAGTATTCCTCCCAGCTGTTTTTCCCGTTCCACAATCAATATATTATGGATTCCTTTCCTGTATAACCGGACAGCCGCAGCCAGTCCCGCCGGTCCGCCGCCCACAATGAGTACGTCTATCTCCATTTCCTACGCCTCCTCCCGCACTCTGCCGAAAAACATCTGTGAATCTTTTCTGGCATACCTGACTTCTGTTACCTTTTTTCCCAATTCATCTTCTATCATCTGCGCAATCCGCATCTGGCAGTATCCTCCCTGGCACCGCCCCATCATGGAGCGGGTCCTGTATTTGACTCCTGCCATGGTGTCAACTCCCAATGGATTATGAATGGCTGCCAGGATTTCAGCCCTGGTTACCTTTTCGCACCGGCAAATGACCTGGCCGTAATCAGGATTCTGCCGTATCATCTGCTCCTGCTCTTCTTTTGTCATCTCCGCAAAATGAGGAATTCCTTTTCTCACAGGATTAAACCCTGGATTCGGCGTAAGTTTCTCCCTCTCTTCCATAAGACTGATTGCATGACGGGCAATGGGCACTGCCGCTGTAAGCCCGGGGGACTCGATGCCCACCAGATTAATGGCGCGGGGCGCAATGTCATCCCTTATCTCTATCTTAAAATCCTGTATAACCCCGTCCTCATCCACCCATTTAGGCAGAATACCGGAATAGTTGCGGATATAATCTTTTTTATGGATACATGGCCACAGGTCCGAAGCACTCTTAGCCAGATAATCCATATTTTCCTGAGGCACGCCATAGTATGTAAAATCTGTTACCATCTCTGCGTTGGGTCCAATAATGACATTCCCGTCAGTAGTGTTGGTCACGTGGATTCCCATGTAAGTATTGCTGGGAACCGGATATACAGGCATGGGAAGAAGATATCCTGTACGCTTGTCCAGAATAATGTAATCCCCCTTGGAACCAATCACCTTATAGCCGCGGATGCCCAGCATATCGGAAATGTTGCCGCAGCCCAGTCCGGCGCTGTTCACAACCCACCGGGTGTGGAATTCACCTTTTTGCGTCGTAAGTATATAATTTCCTTCGCTGTCCCGCCGTATTCCTGTCACTTCATGGTCAAAATAATACGCTGCTCCGTTGGCATGGGCATTCTCAGCCAGGGCTATGGTATAATTAAAAGGGTCCACAATTCCGCTGTTAGCCGAAAACATGGCAAATTCCCCTACCACAGCCGGAACCAATTGATGGAGCCGTTCTTTTCCAATTAGCACCAGGCCTGCGGCACCATTTTCCTCCCCCTGCCGGATGGTCCGTTTCAGTGTTTCCATATCCTCCGCCGTATTGCCTACCAGCACCTTACCGCAGCGGATGAATTTAAAATCCAGCTCCTCTGCCAGTTGTCCCATGAATTGATTGCCTTCCACACAGAGCCTGGCCTTCAGTGAACCTGTGTCATAAGCAAACCCGCCATGGACCACACCGGAATTCCGGCCGCTGGTCTCATAGCAAACATCCAGGTTCTTTTCCAAAACGCCTATTTTCAGACGGTATCTGGACATTTCCCTGGCAATGGCGCTGCCCACCACACCGCCGCCAATAATGATTACATCATACAGTTGTTTCATGCCGCTTTCCTCCTAAAGGATAATTACAAAATTCATCCTATGAATATATTTTATTTTTACCATATTTATAAGGTATAGTCAAGATAAAATCGAATAAAACGTAACTATTTATAGGATGAATATTTCCTTTTTTTATTTCACCACAAAAGTTACCCTTATCTGAAAACATCTGCAAACAGGTGCAAAAGGTGTGTCCCAAAATGAAAATAGATGAAACGGTGCCCTCTTTTCTGTTTTTTGCGCAGAAAAGGAGCTGCTGCTCCAGTAGATTATTATTTATCTACTTTCGCAACAGCCCCTTGGCAGCAAGCCATTACTGTTCTTTAGCTCTCGTCCCCTTCATCCCCTGCTTCCCATCCCGCATCTCACCTTTATAACGGTTGTCATTATACATCAGGTGGAAATACATAGCCTGCTGCGCCTCCACAGGCTTCCTGTCCCGGATAGCCTCAAATATCCTGCGATGGGATTTAAGAGTCTGTTCATACTCTGTTTCCTGGACAGCACCGGCAAACACACGGACGCCGTCTGTGATTACCGGTACCAGGTTGGTCATGACCAGATTATGGGAACAATTTGCAATCTGGGCGTGAAACTGCGAATCCTTGTCAGCATAGTCCTCCCTTAGTATCATCTGTTCCTCCAGGCCCAGAAGTATGTTCTCCAGCTGGTGGATATCCTCCACGGTGGCATTCTGGGCTGCCAGAGCTGCAATGGGCGGTTCCAGCATCACACGCACCTGAATCAGGTCCTCTGTCAGTTTTCTTCGGTCCTCTATCATGGCAAACCCCAGGGGATCATCGGAAACACCGTTTTTGTCTGAAATAAAGGTGCCTGAGCCCTGGCGTATGGTGACAATATTTCTGGACATGAGAATTCTAAGAGCTTCCCGCACCGTGTTGCGGCCAACCCCCAGAAGTTCCACCAGCTCAGCTTCCGTGGGAAGCTTATCTCCGGCCGTATAGCCGTCCCTTTGTATCATCTCCAAAAGCTTCTGGGATGCAATCTCCCCTAAGGTCTGTTTTTCCATGTTTCCTCCTGCCTGATGCATTATACCTTTACAATCTTATATCCAGCCGCCTTGGAAAGCCGGTTCATAATAGCCTGTCCCAGGTGGTCCTTGGGAAAGCTCTCCGAAAATATGTAGTCCACTCCCAAATCATCAAACTCCCTGAGCAGAGCGTAAAGATTATGGGCCACGGATGCCTGGCTTTTTCTTGCGCCTATACTGCGTACCTCGCCGTCTGTATAGCATCCCCTGGACTCGTCCGTACAGATAACTCCCACCTTATAGCCGGCCTCAATCTTCTCCCGGGAGAGCTCCCGCACCTTGCAAATCATGGCCTGGAGCTGTGTCTCATCCAATCCGGTTTCCGGGTCCGCCCCTGTGTTCCGGTCTGCTCCGGTTTTCTGCTCCGCTCCGGTTTTCTGCCCTGCTCCGTTTTTCTGCTCTGCTCCGGTCACCTGCTCTGCTCCGGTTTTCTGCTCCGCTCCGGTCACCTGCTCCGCTCCGCTCTCCCGCTCTGTTCCAGTCCCCGGCTCCACCAGTGTAAGGTCAGCCTTGGGGGCATAGTGCTTATACTTCATTCCCGGCGCCTTTGGCCTGACATCCGCAGAAAGAGGGCCCAGGATAGCCGGGTCCACGCTTACCTCCCCCAGCACCTCCGCAAGCATTTCCATGGTAATGGCCCCCGGCCTCAGAACAGCCGGTACCGCGGACGAAACATCCACTATGGTGGATTCCACCCCGATTCCCACAGGACCCCCGTCTATAATCATCTCAATCCTGCCGTTCATATCCTGCCATACATGGTCGGCTGTAGTGGGGCTTGGCCGTCCCGATGTATTGGCGCTGGGTGCGGCCACGGGCACTCCGGCCAGGGCAATGAGCTGGTTTGCCACCGGGTCGTCCGGCATACGGATTGCCACGGTATCCAGACCGCCGGTTGTGCCGTAGGGAACCTTTTCACTCTTGGGAAATATCATGGTCAGGGGACCTGGCCAGAAAGCCTCCATCAGCTTCCTGCCAGCCTCCGGTATCTCCTTTACAAGAGGCGCCACCTCCTCCACGCAGGATACATGGGCAATCAGAGGATTATCAGAGGGCCTCCCTTTTGCAGCATAAATTTTTCTTGCCGCGTCCTCGTCCAGTGCATTGCCGCCCAGACCGTACACGGTTTCTGTGGGAAATGCCACCAGGCCCCCTGAACGCAGTATGCTGGCTGCCTCTTTCAGTTCCTCATCCTTTATATGATTTCTGTCTTCTATAATAATTCTTTTTGTTTCCATGATTCATACCTCGATTGTTAAATACCGTTTGCTCTATGTCCAGTCTATTTTAGCACCCGCCACAGCCAATGTAAAGCCGGGAAATCCGGCCTATCCTGCACCTGTCACTTGAAGATTACGGACATTTCGTGTAAACTTAAGTCATCACAAATGATTGGAGGCTTTACCAATGAGCAACATTAACAGCGTAATGAAAGAATTCAAGGCATTTATCCTCAAAGGAAACATCATCGACATGGCCGTGGGCGTCATTATCGGCGGCGCTTTCAGCAAGATTGTGACTTCTCTTGTCAATGACATCCTGATGCCCTTACTGGGTGCCCTGACCGGAGGCGCAAGCTTCAACACACTTAAATATGTCATCCATCCCGCGGCCACTATAAACGGGGTAGAAGTAGAAGAAGCCGCCATACTCTATGGCAGCTTCCTACAAAATATATTGGATTTTCTCATTATCGGCGTGTGCATGTTCTTTATGATTAAGACGGTTGCCGTCATCAGCAGCCGGTTACGCCATGAAGAAGACGCCAAGGAAGAAGCACCGGCACCGGCTGGTCCCACACAGGAAGAGCTTCTGGCTGAAATCCGCGACCTTTTAAAGGAACGAAAGGACATAGCCTGATATTCCTAGAAAAACCGAATCCGCTTGGCATTCTCCACAAATTCCCTGTTATTCCTGGTTCTTGCGAAAAGGTCAAGTATCTTTTCCACTGCATCCTCGGGTTTCAGGGAATTGGTGGCCTTGCGGATAATATCCACTGCCTCTGCTTCTTCCCTGGACAGCAGGAGGTCATCCCTTCTGGTGCCGGACTTCAATATGTCGATGGCCGGGAAGATACGTTTCTCAGACAGTTTCCTGTCGAGCACCAGCTCCATGTTGCCGGTGCCTTTAAATTCCTCATACACAACATCATCCATGCGGCTTCCCGTCTCCACCAGGGCAGTGGCCAGTACGGTCAGGCTTCCGCCCTCGCGCATATTTCTGGCAGCGCCGAAAAAACGCTTCGGCATATGAAGGGCTGCCGGATCCAGACCGCCGGATAATGTACGGCCGCTGGGCGCAACCGTCAGATTGTATGCCCTGGCCAGCCTGGTAATGCTGTCCAGCAGGATGATAACGTCACGTCCGTGCTCCACCAGACGCTTGGCCCGCTCAATCACCATCTCGGATACCCTCTTATGACGGTCAGGCAGCTCATCAAAGGTTGAGTAGATTACTTCCACATTTGGACCCACAATGGCCTCTCTTATATCCGTAACCTCCTCAGGGCGCTCGTCAATCAGAAGGATCATCAGATGCATATCCGGATTATTGGTTGTAACTGCCTTTGCTACCTGCTTTAACAGTGTGGTCTTTCCTGCCTTTGGAGGGGATACAATCATACCACGCTGTCCCTTTCCAATAGGTGCCAGAAGGTCCAGGACACGCATGGCCACCGTATTCCTCTCACCAGGTGTTTCCATATGAAGCCGCCTGTTAGGGAAGATGGGTGTCAGGTCCTCAAAGTTGGGCCTTGTCTCCGTGGCGCTTAGGGGATAGCCGTTTACCGTCTTGATGTAGAGAAGGGCCGCAAACTTCTCTGTTGCAGACTTCACCCTGCGGTTTCCCACTATAATATCTCCTGTTTTCAGATTAAAACGGCGAATCTGGGAAGGTGCCACATACACATCATTTTCACCGGGAAGAAAATTTTCACAGCGGATGAATCCAAATCCGTCGGGCATGACTTCCAGTATGCCGTTTGCCTCAATCCCGCTGTCTAACTCAGCCATATCCTGGCTGGAAAGGCCGATTGCGTCACTTCTATTGTCCGCTCTGGCAAAACGCTCTCCATCGTTCTGGGAAGGCGCGCTGTTCTGGCTCATTCTGTTATTCATACTGCTGTTTCCATGTGTTTGGGGAGTCTGGGTCCTGTTCTGTGTATACTTGCTGTCGTACCCTCTTGAAACAGGGCGGCGGTTATCCGTTCCCCTGCTGTCATTCCGGTTTTCCTGATAATCCTGGCTCCTTGACTGGTTACGCTCAAAGGCATGGGGCTGGTCCTGGCTCCGGGGTGTTTCCTGGCTCCGGGATATCTCCTGACTCCGGGGCGTTTCCTGGCTCCGGGATATCTCCTGACTCCGAGGCGTTTCCTGGCTCCGGGATGTTTCCGTTTTTACTTCCCGTTTTATTTCCGCCGGCTTTATATCCGGGTTTTTCTCTGCCTCATCGCAGAGCAAATCAATAATTTCTGCCTTTCTTAATGAACTGATGCCCTTAATTCCACGGCTCTTGGCCATTTCCTTTAGTTCTGAAAGAGGCAGGGTCTGCAGTTTTTCACGCATAGTATTTCTCCTTATTAAATTCAATTCTTCACCCGCAAAAAAAGCCGGTGTACGCCTTCTGTCTATATTCAAATTATCTTCTGTTCATTCAAATTCGGGGTTTATTCCAGATTTGGGAATTGCTCAGGGACTAACAGACTGCCGGCAGTATCAAGAAAACTGCCAGCTAATCTATGTATAGCCCTATTATATACACGAATATCAGGGATTGTAAAGTTAAAATTTGAGAAAATCAGCTTTTAAGCCATTTCATATGCGCATTTATCTGCTTCTCATAGCCATTGTCAGAAGGTTCATAAAATACGGTTCCCTCCATACCCTCGGGCAGATACTGCTGCTGTACATAATGCTTGGGATAGTCATGAGCATAGAGATAACCTGCCCCATGTCCCAGCTTTTCCGCTCCCTTATAATGCTTGTCCTGCAGATGGACCGGCACTGGCATAGTCCGTTCGTTCCTCACCGCTTCCATGGCCTTCTGTACCGCCATACAGGCAGCGTTGCTCTTTGGAGCTGTGGCCACATAGGTCACTGCCTGGGAGAGGATGATATTGGCCTCGGGAATTCCGATGCGCTCTGCGGCCTGGGCTGCGTTTACCGCCACCACAAGGGCCTGAGGGTCCGCATTTCCCACATCCTCCGCAGCACATATCATAATTCTTCTGGCTATGAACTTGATGTCCTCTCCCGCGTACAGCATCCGCGCCAGATAATACACGGCCGCGTCCGGGTCCGACCCCCGCATGCTTTTAATAAACGCGGATATAGTGTCATAGTGGTTGTCCCCGTTCTTATCATACCGGACAGCCCTTTTCTGAATACATTCCTGGGCCACTGCCATATCAATGTGAATCCGTCCGTCCGCTCCCTTTGCAGTGGTCAGTACCCCCAGCTCCACGGCATTCAGCGCGGCCCTGGCATCCCCGTTGGCCGTGTCTGCCAGAAAATCAGCTGCATCCTCGTCAATGTCGGCATCGTAAATGCCCATTCCCCGTTCCTTGTCATAAACTGCCCTGCGGATCAGCTCCTTGACATCGTCCTTTTCCAGGGGCTTGAGCTCAAATATCCTGGACCGGGAAAGAAGAGCCCCATTTACCTCAAAGTACGGATTTTCCGTAGTAGCTCCAATCAGTATCAGGGTCCCGTCCTCCACAAAGGGCAGAAGGTAATCCTGCTGTCCTTTATTAAAGCGGTGGATCTCATCCACAAACAAGATGGTTTTCCTTCCATACATGCCAATGTTGTCCTTGGCCTCCTTCACCACTTCCTCCATGTCCTTTTTTCCTGCCACTGTGGCGTTAATCTGCCGGAAATCCGCACTGGTGGTATTGGCAATGACCTTTGCCAGGGTGGTCTTACCGGTTCCCGGAGGTCCGTAAAAAATAATGGATCCCAGCTTATCCGCCTGTATGGCCCGGTACAGCAGCTTATCCTTTCCCACAATATGCTGCTGCCCCACCACCTCATCCAGGGTCCTCGGACGGAGCCTGGAAGCCAGAGGCGACTCCTTCTCCATATCCTTTTCTCTCATATAATCAAATAAATCCATATCTGTATTCTCCTCAGTCAATCAGCAGTTCATCCACCGTAACAAAAGTATAGCCCCGCTTCGTGAGCGTGTCAACGATTTCCAGGGCTGCTTCCACAGAAGTGGGGAAAATATCATGCATTAATATGATATCCCCGTCCTCCACATCCTTAAGCACCCGTTTCACCACACGGTTGGTATTGCGCAGTTTCCAGTCCAGGGAGTCCACAGACCACAGGACAGTGGTCATGCCCACCCTGCACTCCAGCTCCTCATTCCAGTCCCCATAGGGCGGGCGCATGTATTGGGGCCTCTCTCCTGTAATCTCTTCTATCATCCGGCTGGTTCTGTCCACGGCCTGGCAGACTGCGTCTGAACCGGCCTTTGTAAGCTGCACATGGCTGTAGCTGTGGTTTCCAATCAAATGGCCCTCTGCCTTCATGCGCTTTACAATCTCCTCGTTTCCCTCTATGTTCTGTCCCATCAGAAAAAAGGTTGCCCGGACATTCCGCTCTTTCAGCCCGTCCAGCAGTTTTTCCGTGCAATCCTCATTTGGTCCGTCGTCAAAGGTCAGAGCCACACATTTCCCTTCCAGTCCCTTGGCCCGGTCCAGGGTATCCCCTCCCTCCCTGACCCAGGAGCCCTCATCGGCAGACACATGGGCCGGCATCTCCCCCCTGACCGTATGGATAAGGCCGCCCAGCAGCAAAAGGTCCGCTATGCAGACAGCTGCCAGGAGCTTTGACTTATTTATCAGCTTCACCCTGTTTTCCCTCTCTTATTTCGCATCCTTATCTATCCAGTATATGTGCAGGGGCAATATAAAAATGCTTTTACCTTTTTCTCCCTTTACAGACTTCATAATATGTGCGGGAAGAAGAAAACAGCGCCGGGACTGCTCCCGGCGCCGCTTGGCTGATTTTACATCATATTGAAGTTATATCCTGATAAAAATGATACCCTGATTGAGCTTATTGTCCATTACATTAAACCCAGCGGCGGCTGTCACGGCCCTAATGGCGTGACCACCACGCCCGGTCCGCCGGATGAACCGGTGACAGCCTGGCCCAAACCCGGTGCCTGGTTAGATACCCCGCCGTTCTGTGAAGGCTGTGGTGCCTGTCCTCCCTGGCTGCCGTCCGGCGCCTGGGTCTGTACATTTCCTGTCTGGCTGTCTCCGGTCTCATTTCCCGCTTCCTGCACAACCTGGCTGAGCACTCCGCTTCCGTCAGCAGTATAGGCCACGCCGCCTATATCCACGGTGGTGCCTGCCGCCATCCGGCCTGTGGATGGGTCCATATAGTAGTGGAGTCCGCCCACGTCGATCACGCCTTTGGCCATACGTCCTGAGCCCTCAAAATAATACCAGGCCCCATCCATCTCACGCCAACCTGTGGCCATGGCGCCGGACCCCTTCAGGTAATAGCGCTCACCGCCGTCATCCAGCCAGCCTGTCTGCATCACGCCATCCTGGCTGCTGTAATACCAGGTTCCATTGTCATTGATCCAGCCCCTGGAAAGAGCTCCTGAGCTGTCCAGATAGTACCACTTCCCGTTCTGGCTGGTCCAGCCTTTTGCCATGGCCCCATTTCCCTCCAGGAAGTATCTGCGCCCGCCGTCGTCCAGCCAGCCTGTCTGCATCACGCCTTCCTGGTTGCTGTAATACCAGGTTCCGTTGTCATTAATCCAGCCCTTGGAAAGGGCGCCTGAGCTGCCGAAGTAATACCATTTCCCGCTGTCGGATTTCCAGCCGGTTATCATCTTACCGGTAGTGTCATCCAGATAGTAGGACTTGCCGGACTGGTTAAGCCAGCCCTTGGACACCAAACCGTCCCCGTTCATATAGTACCATGTGCCGTCATCCTGAATCCAGTTGTTCTTCTGCTTTGCATAGTTCTGGTAATAGTAGGTCTGGCCATTGATGGTTCTCCACGTATTCGCCGGAATCACAGAGGTGAAATCCTTGAACTGGAAATCAATATCTACATTGCCGCTTATACCGTTTACAGCGCCGGTGCTGGTTGCCTGCCACATAACGGGATTCTGATAGGCCGGTTTGGCGGAATAGCGCGCCACCCATACAGGGTAATTCATCTTGCTCATATCCAGCTTATTGGCAAGCCAGTTGTCATTGGCATAGATAACCGGATAATAGCCTGCCTCTGAAATCCGCCCGCAGAACGCGTTGGCGATGGCTGCCAGCTCATCCTTGGAAAGGGTTCCCTGGGTGGAATCCTCCATGTCAAAGGCCACCGGATAGGAGACCGGATAATCGTGAATCAGGTTGAGAACAAAATTCGCCTCCTCCACTGCCATCTCAGGCGTCATGGCCAGGGAATAGATGTATACACCCACCTTGACTCCTGCCGCGCTGGCCTGCTGGATATTCCTGTGGAAATAAGGGTCTACTGCGCCCTTTGAACGGGTGCCCAGCATGACGAAGGACACGTCGTCCGCAGCTACCTGGCTCCAGTTAATATCCCCCTGCCACCTGGACACGTCAATTCCCCGGAACAGCACATTATTGATAGCTGAGCCGTCCGGCATCTGGTATACGCCGTTTACCTTCTTCCACGCATTGGGATTTGCAGTGGAAGCAGACTGTCCTGAGGTGCTTCCTGTTCCGGAAGCAGTCCCTGTGCTGCCAGCGGAGCTCTGCCCCGGTCCTACAGGAGATATGACCGTGGCGGACTGGGTCTCCCCCGGTCCCACGGCCAGGGATGTACCGGCAGGCACAATTGTCCCTGCTCCAATGAGTCCTGCCAGGGCAAGTGCGTGGCAGCGCCTCATGATCTGCGTCGTATTTTTCATAGTATTCTCCTCATACCTTTGTATTTTTCAAAAAAGAGGGGATGTCCAGCCATCCGCTGTCACATCCCCCCTTATTAAACCGCTGTCAATCAACCTGGTCCGTCTGTCCGTCCTGGTTCAAGCGCAGTTGATGAGCCGGATGGGCTGTTATTGGAATTGCCGCTGGTCGGGCCGTTTGAACTGTTTCCGGAGCCGCCCGGTGTGCCGCTGCTGATACCGGAGCCGGAAGAACCGGACACTCCAGGTCCGCCGCTGCCGCCGGAACTGCCGGAATTATTGTTCACAGTTCCCGGTGTCTGGGCCGATACGCCGTTGGCATTCTGGCATACGCCGCTGCCGTCAAAGTTATACTGTACACCGTTGATGGTAGCTGTGGTACCTGCAATCATCTTGCCCTCGTTGGCAGGGTTCAGATAATAATACTTGCCGTCCAGCTGAATCCATCCCGTCATCATATGTCCGTTGCTGTTGAAGTAATGCCAGGAATTATCAATCTGCTTCCAGCCCGTGGACATCTTGCCGTTGCTTGTATCCATATAATATTTGTTGCCTTCGCTGTCGCTCAGCCAGCCGATCAGCATCCGGCCGTCCGTATTCAGGTAGAAATAATCATTATCCACTTTAGCCCAGCCCGTCATCATCTTGCCGTCCGTGCCAAAGAGATACCAGTTGTCCTTAATCTGTGCCCAGGAATTAACCACGCACTTTCCGTTGCTCTGGAAATAATACCAGGCCCCGTCCATCTCACGCCAGCCGGTTGCCATGGTACCGTTGCCCCGCATGAAGTAGTAGTCATTGCCAATCTTCAGCCAGCCTGTAACCATGCTGCCGTCGTTCAGCATATAATACCACTTGCCGTCCTCAGGATTAATCCAGCCCATGGCCATAAGACCATTCGGCCTGAAGAAATACCACTTGCCGTCAATCTGCTTAAAACCCGTGGACATATGTCCCGTGGATAAGTCCATGTAATACCAGCCCTCGCTGGTCTGAAGCCATCCTGTATGTGTCTGTCCGTTATAGATATAAGTCCAACTATCATTGGATTTACTCCATCCGTCCGCCGCATAGCTGGTAAATACAGACCCCAATGACATGGCCCCAATCATACCGGCTGCCGCCATTGCCGCCCAGTACTTTTTATATCCCATTTGTCATCCTCCTCGCCTGGTATATCTGGCCGGGGCATACGAATCCCCAACCGTTTACATATCTCCGATTATAGCACAAACCCATATTCATTTGGTAACAAATTTATTACAATTTCCGTAATTTCCTATAATATTTTTTTGCATACCGGTACATGATGATGGTGTATTCTCCGAACTCATCTCCCAGAATACTTTTATATACAGCCCACAGGCACCACAGGAATCCGCCCAGGGCAGCATTGGCATAGAGCGCAAACAGTTCATCTTCCGAGGGCTCCCGCCTGAGATAAAGCCTGAAAAGCCGCTCCATGTCCTCTTCCTTGTAATAGGAATAAATAGCGCACATGGACACATCCATCACCGGATCGCACATGCCGGCATACTCCCAATCCAGAAGTTTTACACTGCCGTCCTCAAAAAAGAGAAAGTTATCCACATTTGCATCAATATGACACAGGCATTTTGGGCGTTCCATTGAGTCAAGGGTATCCATAAGCCAGTCCATCCACCCCTTTACTTCCTCGTAATCCTCAAACAAAAGGGCGCCGTGGCTCCTGCACAGCTTTTCGTAAAAGCTGATCCTCTCCCGGATATCAAAGGAATGGGCCACCGTGATGCCTGACTGGTGAAGGCGGCGCACCATGGACATGCATTTCTCCATATCGGCCCAATCTGCGGAATCCGCATTTCTGGTACCTTCATAGTAATCTGCTATCTTATACCCGGTCTTTTCATTCATGTACAGCACATGCTCGGTGATTTCCAGTGAGGCAACGGCATCGTAGACTGTTTTTTCCTGTTCCCTGTTAATCAGAAGTTCTGTTCCCGGACCCGGTATGCGGCAGATGCAGTGGCGGTCCTCCACCTTAAACAGAAAGGACTTGTTGGTCATGCCTGCTTTCAGGCAGCGGATATCCTTAATGCTGGATTCCGGTACCTTGAATACCTCTGCGACCAGCTTCATGGCCGCATTGTCAGAATGATTCTGATAGCGGGGGTCAAACAGACGCAGCTCCTCCAGGTTCTCAAATTCATATACCTGATCATCCGGCTGACGGTTCACATCCATCTCTATTTCATCCCACCGGGAGGCCGCCAGGCCGCCAGCTTCCTGGGCTGCTTCCAGCAGTCCGCCGCCTTCCTCCTCAAGCCGCCGTCTGGCCTCTCCCTCCAACATGTCCACATAGACCTGTTCCCAGTAAAACTGCTCTGTCCCCGGCGTCTTATAGTAAGCTTCCAGCACCGGAAGGAACTGCCGGGAAAATTCCCGGGAAAAATAAGCCGGACCATACATGACCCACTGGTCCCGTCCGCCTACTTTTACGCCGGTGATCCTCCCCTTTTTATTAAAATAAAGGCACCATTCCCTGGTCTCTCCCCTCTGAAAGGCAGAGCTGTACCAGGCCCCGCATTCATAGGCATGATACATATTCTCCCGCATCCAGTTATCCGATGACAGGACGTACATATTGCGCCCCTCCAGCACCTTCCTGGCCCGGTAAATGGTGGTCAGGGTGTTTTTACTGGTATACTCAGGATTGTACAGAAGCTCCACGCCGTATTTATCAATAAGGTATTCAAACTTCTCCTTCAGATATCCCACTGCTATGGTTATGTTCCTTATGCCCACTTCGTGAAGCTGCTTAATCTGACGTTCAATCATGCGCTCTCCAAAGACCTCCAGAAGCCCCTTGGGCGTCTCAAAGGTCAGGGGGACAAAACGTGAACCGAAGCCCGCTGCAATAATAAGGGCACCGTCCACCTTATATTGGTCTAACAGCTTCCGGCCATCCGGCATAAGCCTCCATCGGGCCTTGCCCTTTTGGCTGCTTTCCTCTCCTATATATCCCTTTGCCAGACATTCCTTAATCAAACCATTGGCCGTGCCCAGGGAGACATCCAGCTTTCCGGCCAGCTCTCTCTGGGTAATATCCGGCTGCTCCAGTACTGCCCTGCATACAAGTCCATGTCTGTCCATTGTGTAATCCTCGCTTCCCTGCCTGTTTTATGTTCAAATCTATTGCTTTTCAAAAATATATGAACATTATATCATACCCGTTAAAAAAAGCAAGTATAAAAAGCAGCATCACAGCGTTCAAAATATGGAAGAAAATATTCCAATTTTGAAATCATAACTCTAAAAAGCCAGGCTCGGAACGATTTTCCGGAACCTGGCTTTCCTATCCATAAACTTACACTTCAAATATCAAATCCCCATAACTGGGCATTGGCCACAGTTCCTTATCCACAATCATCTCCAGCTGGTCCACAGGTGCTCTGAGTGCTTCCATGGCCGGCACCACCTGGCTGTGGTAGACGAGTGCCTGAACCTTACCACCCTCAGCGGCGGCAGCCTTTTCTGTCACCTCCAAAAGGCGGGCAAGGGCTGTCTTTATCTCTGCCAGCAGCTTTGAGGTCTCTATCAGCAGCTCTGTCTGGGTGCTTACATCGGCTTCCTGGCATACGCCCTTCACGGCTGCGATGGAGGAAGCCAGCTGTGTGGTATACTTGATAACTGCCGGTATAATAGACTTGCTGGCCATGTCATACATGGTCCTGGCCTCAATGTTAATGGCTTTGGAATAGTTCTCATATTCCACCTCAGACCTGGATTCCAGCTCAGCTCTTGTGAATACCCCGAACGCCTCAAACAGCTTCACCGCCTTATCCGTTGTCAGGGCCGGGATGGCATCCACCATGGAGCGGATGTTTGGAAGTCCTCTCCTCTCAGCCTCAGCCACCCACTCGTCTGAATAGCCATTTCCGTTAAAAATAATTCTCTTATGGGCAGCCAGGGTCTCCTTGATGAAATCATGTACAGCCATATCAAAGTCCTCTGCCTTTTCCAGCATGTCTGCTGCTTCCTTAAAGGCCTCTGCCACAATGGTGTTCAGCACAGTATTGGGGGAGGCGATGGAATCCGAGGACCCCACCATGCGGAACTCAAATTTATTGCCCGTAAAGGCAAAGGGTGATGTACGGTTCCTGTCCGTGGCATCCTTATCCAGGTCCGGAAGAATGTCTACGCCGGTCTTTAAGGTACCGCCCTGTTTGGAGTGGGTGGCTTCGCCGGTGCTGCACAGCTGGTCGATTACATCCTCCAGCTGCTCTCCCAGGAAGATGGATATGATGGCGGGCGGCGCCTCGTTGGCTCCCAGTCTGTGGTCATTTCCCACATCGGAGGCGGATTCCCTGAGAAGGTCTGCATGGATATCCACGGCCTTGATGATACATGCCAGTACCAGAAGGAACTGGATGTTTTCGTGGGGCGTGTCGCCGGGGTTCAGGAGATTGGTGCCGTCATCCCCGGTCAGTGACCAGTTGTCGTGCTTACCGGAACCATTGACGCCTGCAAAGGGCTTCTCATGGAGAAGGCAGGCCATGCCGTGGCGTCCGGCCACCTTCTTAAGGGTCTCCATCACAATCTGGTTGTGGTCAACGGCCTGGTTCACACCCTCGTAGATGGGAGCAAGCTCATGCTGGGCAGGAGCCACCTCATTGTGCTGTGTCTTGGCAGGCACGCCTAATTTCCACAGCTCTTTATTTACATCATTCATGTAAGAACCGATTCTCTCACGGATGGCGCCGAAGTAATGGTCCTCCAGCTCCTGGCCCTTGGGAGGCATTGCGCCGAATAAGGTGCGTCCGGTGTAAATCAGGTCCTTGCGCTGCAGATATTTTTCTCTGTCTACCAGAAAATATTCCTGCTCCGCGCCCACGGACGGTGCGACCCGCTTGGCTGTGGTGTTGCCGAATAAGCGCAGTATCCTTAATGCCTGCTCATTGACAGCCTGCATGGAACGCAGCAGCGGGGTCTTTTTGTCCAGCGCCTCTCCCTTATAGGAACAAAAGGAAGTGGGGATGCACAGTGTCACGCCGATGGCGTCTTCCCGCAAAAAGGCCGGTGAGGTACAGTCCCAAACCGTATATCCCCTGGCTTCAAAGGTAGCGCGAAGGCCGCCGGATGGAAATGAGGATGCGTCCGGCTCGCCCTTGATCAGCTCCTTGCCGGAGAATTCCATGATTACCTTACCGTCGGAGGGAGCAGAGATAAAGGAATCATGCTTCTCTGCAGTCACGCCTGTCAGCGGCTGGAACCAGTGGGTATAGTGGGTGGCTCCCCTCTCAATTGCCCAGTCCTTCATGGCATGGGCAACCACATCCGCAATACTGGGGTCCAGCTCTGCCCCGTCTTCAATGGTTTTCTTCAGCTTCTTGTACACACTCTTTGGCAGACGGTCCCTCATCACCGCGTCATTGAATACATTTTTACCGAACATCTCCGATACATTCAATACATCGCTCATAGAATTATCCATCCTCTCTTTTTATCTTCCTTTTCCAAAATCGTTTCCCAAATCCTCAGGTCACAGTTCTCCCGGGTCATACATCTCTTCTCACGTAATTATATTAAGTCCGCGCGGATATATAATAAAAAGGTGTTCCCCCTCTGAGAGAGAACACCTTTGTTCTTTATTAAAATAAACCATTTCCACTGAAATTGCAAGTGGTTTTTAAATAAATATGCATTTTTATTCTAATAAGGATTATGAAGCTGCATTAATAACTGGCATCTGTTATAGTGATGTAGGTTATAAATCAGCCGGTACATCATATATTAGGCCTTGCCAACGGAACCGAACAGCTCCATCTTTTCCTTAACAGTTGCCCGGATAGCATCAGCGCCCGGAGCCAGAAGCTTTCTTGGGTCAAAGCCCTTGCCCTTCAGGTCCTTGCCTGCCTCGATGTATTCCCTGGTGGCTGCTGCGAAGGACAGCTGGCACTCTGTGTTTACATTGATTTTTGCAACGCCCAGGCTGATAGCCTTTTTAATCATATCCTCAGGGATACCTGTACCGCCGTGAAGAACCAGAGGCATGTCGCCTACGGCTGCCTTTACCTGCTCCAGTACATCGAAGCGCAGGCCCGGCCAGTTCTCAGGATATTTTCCGTGGATATTGCCGATACCGGCTGCCAGGAAGTCAATTCCCAGATCAGCGATGGCCTTGCACTCCTGAGGATCAGCGCACTCGCCTAAGCCTACCACGCCGTCTTCCTCACCGCCAATGGAGCCAACCTCTGCCTCCAGGGACAGACCCATGGCATGTGCTACCTTAACCAGCTCCTTTGTCTTCTCGATGTTCTCTTCGATTGGATAGTGGGAACCATCAAACATGATGGAGGAAAATCCTGCTTTGATACATTTATAGCAGCCATCGTAAGTACCATGGTCCAGATGCAGGGCAACCGGAACCGTGATGTTCAGTTCTTCCATCATGGCCTCAACCATGGCAGCAACTGTCTTAAATCCTGTCATATACTTTCCTGCGCCCTCGGATACGCCCAGGATAACCGGAGATTTCAGTTCTTCTGCTGTCAGCAGTACGGACTTGGTCCACTCCAGGTTGTTGATGTTAAACTGGCCAACTGCGTACTTGCCTTCCCTTGCTTTTTCAAGCATGTCTTTTGCTGAAACTAACATATTATACCTCCTTATAACTTTGTTATTTTATTAACTATCTCACCCATTATATCGCATACGCGAACAAAAAGGAAGATGTTTTTCATTAAATCAGCTGATGCCCAGGATGTCCTTTACCTCGTTCTTCATATCATCCACGCCGCATTCCCTGTTATGGCGGACGGCTGCATGGCGGATTTCCTCCACAGCCTGGGGAACAGCGACGCCGGACAGGGCGCTTAACGCATCCACAATTTCAAATTCATCCTTGCCCTCCAGTCCTTCTCTGCCTGCAATGGCTTCCATGACACTGTGGGAGAATTTATACGGACTGGCAGTGGACGCTATGACTGTCTTTGTGTCATCCCCGCTTTCCTTCCTGTAATTTCCATATACAGAAGCCGCAACGCCTGTATGGGTGTCAATGAGATAGCCCGTATCATCAAACAGTTTTTTGATGGTGGCAGCGTTCTGTTCCTGGGTGGCAAAACCTCCCACAAAATCAGACATGAAGGCGCGCATTTCAGGCGTAACCTCATATCTTCCTTCCTGGGAAAGCCCCCGCATCAGGTTTCCGCTTGCAAGGGCGTCACATCCTGTACTCATGTAGATGAGGCGCTCCAGATTGCTGGATATAAGGATATCCATGGACGGTGAATTGGTGAGGATAAACTCTCTTTTCCTGTCATAAATTCCTGTGGTAAAAAAGTCATACAAGACTTTATTGTCATTGGAGGCGCATACCAGAGTCTTTACAGGAAGTCCCATACGCTTGGCAAAATAGGCTGCCAGGATGTTGCCGAAATTACCTGTGGGCACCACCACATTGATATTCTCGCCCTTCTCTATCTCTCCTGCTTCTAACAGTTTGGCATAAGCATATACATAGTATACAATCTGAGGAACCAGACGGCCAATGTTAATGGAATTTGCCGAGGAAAACTGGAACCCCTTTCCCATAAGCTCTGCTTCCAGGTCCTTGTCCCCGAACATTTTCTTCACGCCGGTCTGAGCGTCATCAAAATTGCCGTGGATTGCCACCACAGAGGTGTTGTCCCCTTTCTGGGTGCGCATCTGAAGCTCCTGGACCTTGCTGACTCCGTCCTTGGGATAGAATACAATGATCCGTGTGCCGGGCACATCTGCAAATCCGGCCATGGCCGCCTTGCCCGTATCCCCGGATGTGGCCGTGAGAATGACGATTTCCCGGTCCACATGGTTCTTCCTGGCCGCTGTCGTCATAAGGTGCGGCAGGATGGACAGAGCCATGTCCTTGAATGCTATGGTGCTTCCATGGTACAGTTCAAGATAATATGCCCCGTCAGCCTTTGCCAGAGGCGCTATCTCCTCTGTATCAAACTTGCTGTCATAGGCCCTGGCGATACAGTCCTTAAGTTCCTTTTCCGTATAATCTGTCAGGAACAGCTTCATGACCTCATACGCTGTTTCCTGGTATGTCATGGACGCCAGCTTTTCAAGGGGCACATCCAGCTGCGGAATACAGGACGGCATGAACAGGCCGCCGTCCTTTGCAAGGCCCTGTAAGATGGCCATGGAAGCTGTCACTTCCTTTTCACCGCCTCTTGTACTCTGATAGGTTAATCCCATACTCTTTTTCCTCGCTTTTGAAATTCTCAATTAGTAATGTTACCAAAATATTAACATATTTCCCGGACAGACGCAACTGCAAACACGGATACCTTCCTTTTCCGCCCTTTATCTGGTATACTGATACAGCCTGTCCCCATACCGGCCGGGCCTCATCAGCCGCGGTATCCGTACAGGCCCAATAAGCCCGGGAGGAACATTATCATGACCTATGAACACATAGTTGCCGGAACCTTTGTAAGCCGGCCCAACCGCTTTATCGCCCATGTAAAGACAGGGAACAGAACAGTGGTATGCCATGTAAAAAACACCGGCCGGTGCCGGGAGCTTCTGATTCCCGGAGCCGCGGTTATACTGGAATTCCATCCGGACGCAGCCGTTTCCGGAAGAAAGACCGAGTATGACCTGATTGGCGTATATAAAAATGATCTGTTCATCAATATGGACTCCCAGGCCCCCAACAAGGCTGCATGGGAGTGGCTGACCTCACTGGACGGCAGCATGGACAGCTGCGGCTGTGCGGAAAAAGCCGGCTCCCCCTTTTCCCATCTTGGACCTTATGTACCCTGTGACATACGGCGGGAGGTCACCCACGGCGACTCACGGTTTGACCTGGCATTCTCCCTGAGAGACCGGGATACAAAGGCAGTGTCCCCGGCCTTTATGGAAGTCAAAGGCGTAACCCTGGAGGAAAACGGTGTGGCCATGTTTCCTGACGCGCCCACGGAACGGGGCATCAAACACTTAAAGGGCCTTATAAGGGCCCATGAGGAAGGTTATGAGGCTTATGTCCTGTTTGTCATCCAGATGAAGGGCATCCGTGGCTTTACCCCCAATGACATGACCCATCCGGCCTTTGGGGACGCGCTCAGGCAGGCCCGTGAAGCCGGCGTCCATGTGCTGGCATATGACTGTCTCGTAACACCCGATACCATGATTGTGGATTCACCGGTAAAGGTCATTCTGGATTAGAACATGCCGCAATATACCCTTTTAACGCTCCGGGCCAGGGCCTCCCTTTGGGAAGCCCTGGCCGTTTCAGCATTCATGTTGAATAATATAATCCCCAAACTTCAGGTATTTTAAGAGCGGCAGTTATTTTAAGAGCGGCAGTTTTTAAGAGCGGCAGTTGCCGCAGTTGCCGCAATTGTTCCAACTACCGCAATTATTGCAGTTATTGCAGGAGCAGCGGCAGTTTGAAGCCGCAGCGGTCCGGTCTGCTGCCTGGGCAGCCGTCCTTGCCTCAGCCGACTGATTACATCTGTTATTGGCATAGAACCCTGCCATATAGCCCTGCCAGTATAAATCGCAGGTCCGGCCTGTTCCGCCGCATGACCCGGCAGTGCCTGCTGCGGCTGCGGCCGCAGTACTTCCGCAGTTTCCGCCTGCAGCGGCCGTTCTGGCAAACGCTGCATCCCCTGCATAATAAGCTCCCTCATAAGTTCCTGCATATTCATTCCAACCATTACAATTATTATAATTCATAGTGTTAATCTCCTTTCATCTAGGTTGTACTTTATTATACGGGGCTGGGCCAAAAGTGTGACAACCCTCCTTTTATTCCCACAGATACGTACTCTGCATATAATATCATAACAAACCTGAACGGTGATTCACTATGGTCTATCCGCTACATGAACTGAAACCGGGAGAACGGGCCGAAATCGTCTGGGTTATCAGCGAACCGCCTATGTCGCTGCGGCTGGAAGAGCTGGGTTTTACAGCCCCGGCACTGGTGACCTGTATTCTGAAGGGGAGGCGCGGCCGCATGTCCGCCTACCAGATACAGGACACGGTCATCGCCCTCAGGCCCCAAAATGCCAGGGAAGTGCTGGTGCGGCCTTTGCAGCCAGTTTAAACCTCCATGACTGCCTTAATACCGGTTGTCAAATACACGGGTAGACTTCTTCTCGCTTCTTGGAAGCTCGCCCAGCTCCACCAGCTTCACCACAGGAGTCAGGCCAATCCGCCCCTTAAACTGATTCTGGATTTCGATTTCCAGGGCGTATTTGTTAATGGATGGATTTGTCTCCACAAATAAGGTCAGCACATCCTTGCCCATCAGGTGGTCCACCATGACCTGGTATTCGCTGGAGGCACCTTCTATGGAGCTTAAAAGCTCCTCTATCTGGCTTGGGAATATGTTCACGCCCTTTACCTTGACCATATCGTCGGTACGCCCAATGAGGGTGCCGATTCTGGGATAAGGCGAACCGCAGGGACAGTCTCCCGGCACGATTCTGGACAGGTCGTGAGTGCGGTAGCGAATCAGGGGAGCACCTTCCTTTTTCAGGGTAGTGATGACAATTTCTCCCACCTCGCCGTCAGGCAGCACCTCACCTGTCTTGGGGTCCACAATCTCGATATATATGTAGTCATCCCAGTAGTGCATGGCTCCCTGTTTCTCGCAGTTAATGGCAATTCCCGGCCCGTACACCTCCGTAAGGCCGTAAATGTCGAACAGATCCACTCCCAGCTCAGCCGCTATCCTGTTCCTCATCTTCTCGCCCCAGCGCTCGGAACCGATAACACCCTTTTTCAGATGGATGCGCTCTCCAATGCCTCTCTTGGCAATCTCCTCCGCCAGCAAAAGAGCATAGGAGGACGTGGCGCACAGGACCGTGGACTTCATATCCATCATCATGCGCAGCTGCTTATCCGTGTTGCCGGGTCCCATGGGAACGGTCATCGCGCCCAGACGCTCCGCTCCCAGCTGGAAACCGATTCCGGCTGTCCACAGACCATATCCCGGCGTAATCTGGATACGGTCCAGGTTTGTGATGCCCGCCATCTCATAGCAGCGCGCAAACATCAGAGCCCAGTCATCCACATCCTTCTGGGTATAGGGAATGATGACCGGTGTTCCGGTGGTGCCTGAGGAAGAATGAATACGCACGATTTTCTCTTCCGGAGCAGCCATCAGGCCCAGAGGATAGGCTTCCCTCAAATCACCCTTCCAGGTAAAAGGGAGCTTCTCGAAATCCTCCTGGGACTGTATCTGATTCACATTGACGCCTTCCAGCTTATGCTTGTAAAAGCACTCCTTGGCTGTCAGTTTCTTGAGCTGTTCCTTAATGAGAAGGAACTGGGATTCTTTCATCTTCATCTGGTTAATCCTCCGTTTATCTTATCATGGCGCTGGCTGCCGCGCCCAGCTTCAGGGCCTTCATATTCATGTCCTTAAACTTTTCCGGCACTCTTTTTTCAATGGCTGCCTCCATCTCCTCCAGGGAAATTCCTATCAGTCCGCTGGCAATGGCTGCTCCCAGCAGGGCCACATTCATCACCTTCGGGGAACCGCACTCCATGCCAATGGACGCTGCATCCACCACCACCAGGTTCTCCCCGGCATGTTCCAGGTATTCCATCATCTCCCGGCCCGTGTAGGCACCTCCTGTCAGGGAAGCTGTCACCGGCCGTATGGGGGCCGGGGATACCACCACACAGCCGCCCTTTTTCAGGTAAGGCAGGCACCGGACAGCCTCTGCCGGTTCAAAGCCGATGATCACGTCTGCCCCGCCGTGGGGTATCAGCGGAGAATATATCTCCTCACCGATACGCACATGACTCACCACGCTTCCGCCCCTCTGGGCCATGCCGATGGTTTCAGCTCCCCTGGCCTCCATTCCCTTCTCCATGGCCGCCAGGGCTATGAGACGGGATGCCAGGACAGTGCCCTGACCGCCCACTCCGCACAGCAATACATTTTTTGTCATCTTATATACCTCGCTCTCCAAGCATCTTCCCTGTCCTGTCCGTCTGAAGCAGGACTATTTAACCGTTTCAATGGCGTCTACGGAACAGATCTGGCTGCACAGGCCGCATCCGGTGCACAGGCCGCTGTCTATGCGCACCATATCCCCGTCCAGCACCAATGCGGGACAGCCAATCTCATTGATGCAGGTCCGGCAGTTCACACATCTGTCCTCCGCAATCCTGCACGTCCGGAAGCTTTTTATGATAGCCGCACAGGGGGACTTGAAAATAATGGCTTTCACGCCCTTCATGGCGGACAGCTTAAGCACGGCGTCCACACACGCATTTAAATCCAGCGCGTCCACTGTAACGGTATTCTTTACGCCAATGCCCTCCAGCACCTTTGTAATGTCCACTTTCTCCACTACATTTCCCATCATGGTGCGGCCTGTACCCGGATGGGGCTGGTGGCCTGTCATGGCCGTGGTGGAGTTGTCCAGGATGCACAGGGTCAGGCTGGCCTCATTGTATACCGCATTGACAATACCTGTGAGACCGGAGGCAAAGAAGGTGGAATCTCCCACAAAGGAAAAATACCGTTTGTCCGGCTCCACCCGCTGCAGCCCCTGGGCCATGGTAATCCCGGCGCCCATGCACAGGCAGGTGTCCACCATATCCAGAGGCTTTGCATTGCCCAGAGTATAGCAGCCGATATCGCCGCAGTAAACTCCCTCTATGGGCGCCGCGCCCTCCCCCAGGCCTTCATTTAACTTCTCCATGGCTCTCTTTACCGCGTAGAAGGATGCCCGGTGGGGACATCCGGCACAGAGTACCGGCGGACGCACCGGCAGCGGCGGAACCGGCAGGGCTGCTTCCGGCTCCGCTGCACCGCCTTCCAGTCCTTCCAGATACCGGATATAGGCTTCTCCCAGATACTCTTCCAGAACCCTTCTGACAGACTCCACGGAGTTTTCACCGGCGGTCTGCACTTCCCCTGTAAGCTTGCCCTTTACTTCCAGAGGCAGATGGTGCCTGCCGCTAAGAAGCAGCAGCTCCTGTTCCAGAACCGGATCCAGTTCCTCCACAGCCATCACCTGGTCCAGTCCTTCTGCGAATTCCAGAAGCAGACGCTCAGGCATGGGATTGGGGGTGGATACCTTAAGCACCCTTGCTCCTCTGTATCCGTTCAGGGCTTCCATGACAAACTCATAGCTGATGCCATGAGTGATGATGCCCTTGACCGTGTTTCCCTCTTCCCTATGCAGCAGGTTGAACCTGTAGCTTGAAAAGTCCTCCCCTATAATGGGATTGCGCGCCTCAATCATCCTGTGGTTTGCATGGGACAGCCTGGGGAAAATGACCCATTTGCCGGAATCCTTGACAAAACCCTCTGGCGCCGGAAGCTTGACCCGTTCCTTAAGCTCCACGCTGGCGCATCCGTGGCATAGCCTTGTGGTAGGGCGGAACAACACAGGAGTATGATATTTCTCAGAATATTCAAAGGCATCCTTAATCATCTCGTATGCCTCTTCCGGAGAGCTGGGATCAAATACCGGCAGCTTGGAAAACTGGCCGAACCTGCGTGTATCCTGTTCTGTCTGGGAAGATATGGGCCCCGGATCGTCGGCCACCACTACCACCATGCCTCCCTTTACCCCCACATAAGCCAGGCTCATCAGAGGGTCTGAAGCCACATTCAGCCCTACCTGCTTCATGGTGACCATGGTCCTGGCTCCGGTGTATGCAGCCGCGGCCGCCACCTCCATACCTGCCTTTTCATTGACAGACCACTCTACATAGATATCTCCGGGATTATGCTTGGCCACCGTCTCCAGTACTTCCGTCGAGGGTGTACCCGGATAACCGGAAGCCACCTTAACTCCTGCCCGGACAGCGCCCAGGCCGATTGCCTCATTTCCCATTAAAAATGATTTGGACATTCCCCTTCTCCTTCCCAACCGTGTTTTGTTTGTCAGATATACGTTCAGACAGGCTTTAGCCCCTTCTGATCCCATACATTCTGTTATGTTTTGGTATCATTATACGCAAAAAGGCCTGTCCTTTCAAGAAAGGACAGGCCTGAATCCCAAAATGCCTGTGATGCCACCTTAACTTTTTAATACGCTCTCAAACATGCGCGGTACAACGGTACGGTACATGCTCTGCCCTTAACGCAGGCCTGCGGTCCGGATACTTGGCGCGTAAGCTGTCAGCTGACGGCCTTTCCCCTTTCCCTCAGCGGTCCATTTGCCGGCCGGCCTGTTACAGGGATTCCACCATCCCCTGCTCTCTGTGAACGCCCTCTACGGTTTGATCTCCGCTTCAACGGTTTATTTCAATCCCCATCCTGAGTATAGTACGGCTCAGAATACCCCAGCAGACAGGCTGCTGTTTAAGATTCAGCTTACTAGATATTATACAAGTTTTCCCGCAGATGTCAAACATTTTTTAGCCTGAATCTACTGATCATTGGTAAGCTTAAAGTAATCCAGAACATAAAATACCAGACTTAAAATCATGCCTACCACGCAGGCCAGCACCATACCGGTAAGCTGCACATTTCCAAACTTCACGGCAATTCCCGACAGACCCGTGACAAATATGACTGAGGTAAGGGCCAGATTTCTGGAATTTCCGTAATCCACCCTGGAATCCACCAGAATACGCAGACCTGAGGTACCAATCATACCGTAAAGCAGGAAGGAAATACCGCCGATAACAGGACCGGGTATGGTGCTGATAAGAGTGGAGAACTTGCCGATAAAGGAGCACACAATGGACAGCACGGCCGCTCCCGCAATCACGCGCACGCTGTACACACGGGTGATTGCCATGACGCCGATATTCTCTCCATAGGTGGTGGTGGGCACAGAGCCTATCAGTCCTGATATCATGGTGGAAAAATTATCTCCGAACAGGGAACGGTGAAGACCCGGATCCTTTAACAGATCCCTTCCCACAATCTTGCTGGTGACCACCTGGTGTCCGATGTGCTCAGAGGTGATGACCAGGAGCACCGGAAGGATAATCATGATAGCCTCCAGATTAAACTTAGGCGTGCTGAAATTAGGCAGGGCAAAAACAGGAGCCGCTGCCACCTCGGCAAAATCCACGATACCCGCGGCAAGGGCAGACGCGTAGCCCACAATGACCGCTATGAGGATAGGGATAACCGAGAAGAACTTTCTGAACAGGATGGAACCAAATACAGCAGTTCCCAGGGTAAGAACAAACACGATTGTCTTTCTGGGGTCCAGCACCTCGTCCAGAAGCCCTGCATTGCTGGCAGCTGAACCGGAGAGCTCCAGTCCTATGAGCGCCACCACCGGGCCCATGGCTGCCGGCGGAAGGACCACCTCAATCCATTCTGTCCCGAATTTATATACAATAAAGGCCAGGATACAACCGCAGAACCCCACTGCCACGAATCCACCCAGGGCATATTCATATCCGAAATTACTGATGACCACGCCTGCCGGCGCCAGAAATGCAAAGCTGGATCCCAGATAGGCCGGGGCCTTTCCCTTTGTCACTCCGATAAAAAGCAGGGTGCCCACACCGTTCATAAACAGCACCACAGCCGGGTTTATGCCAAATATAAACGGCACCAGGATGGATGCGCCGAACATGGCGAACATGTGCTGGATGCTGAGGGGTACCAACAGGTTAAAGGGTACCTTGTCCTCTACTTGAATGATGCGTTGATTTTCCATTGTTTTCCTCCTTTGTTGTCCACTTGTTTCATACTCTGTTTCCTGCCGCGCGCCTCCGCCCTGAGCGGTTATGTCCCCGGCTTATCTTACCCCTCTCAAAACACCGTTCGCAGATGGAGAACGGATAATCCCATGACAGCTCCTTCCCGCAGGCTGAACATTTACGGGTGTAGCTGGCACATTCTGTCCTTAAAATACGGCTGATTTCCTCCTCTGTGCTGCGTCTCTCCTCGGCCAGGTTCTCGGCCTGAACAGGAAGCCCCACCTTTCTGGAGAACTGGAAATAAAGATCCAGCATCTTATAGTAGCTCTCCAAATCATACAGGTCCTCTCCCGGGCTGTAAGGAAACTCCAGTTCCGTCACGTCACGGTATTCCCTGCAGTAATCCTTCCACAGGTCCATGACCATCTTATTGTCTATGTCAATGGAACAGGTGATGAGCTTATAAATTTCCTGCCGGGAGTATTCCCCCATATCATCCCGGTGTACATGCTCAAAACTCATATACAGCGCCAGCAGCTCGTCCACCTCCATCTTCTCATAAATGGAAGGCGTGTCCATGCCGGCCCATATCTTAACCAGCGTATCAATCTCAGCAGGAAGGTTGAGAAGCTGCTCAGGGAATCCCACATATGCCTTCATAATAGGCATGGGCATTCTGGAAAGACCGTCCTCGATGACCTCCGGCTCGTCGATGGCAGCCACGAATCCCTCGTCGTAAAGACCGTATCTTCCGGCCCGTCCGGCAATCTGTTTTATCTCCTCCGGATTCAGGGTACGCTTATTTACCCCGTCAAATTTGCGTGTTTCCACAAATACGATTCTGCGTATGGGCAGGTTTAGCCCCATGCCGATGGCGTCAGTGCTGACCACCACCTCTGTCTCCCTGGCCAGGAACCTGCGCACCTGTTCACGCCTGGTGGCGGGAGGCAGGCTTCCGTAAATAACGCTGCAGTGGATTCCCTCGTTCTCCAGGTGGGCTGCCAGGGCCAGCACTGATTTTTTGGAAAACACAATGAGGGCATCGCCCTTTTTTAAATCCTGTTTCAGATTATAGGGCTTTTTCTCCATGGTCAGCCGGGTGTTCCGCTTATGGCGCACCACCCTGTACTGGTCGCCGCACCGCTTAATCATCTGAACCACAATATCCTCTGCCTCGGGAGCCATGCACAGGTGGATTTCCTCTGCCCGAAGCCCCAGCACTGCCCTGGTCCAGTTATGTCCGCGGTAGGGGTCGGCTATCATCTGGCACTCGTCCACCACCACGATATCGAAATATTCATGGTCGTTTAACATCTCTACGGTACAGGACTGGCAGACCGCTCCAGGCACCTCCAGCGTCTCCTCGCCTGTGACCATGGAACAGGACAGGCCCTCTGTGTTGAGCTTGTCATAGACCTCCAGGGCCAGCAGTCTTAACGGCCCGAAGTAAGCTCCATGCCTGCACTCCTTAAGACGCTCCAGCGCGTCGTGGGTCTTGCCGCTGTTGGTAGGGCCCACATGAAGGATGAACCTGCGTTTCATCTCCCTGGCCCCTGGGTATTCCTGCTCCGGCTTCTGTTTCACAGACTCCAGGATCCCCTTCTTGATGGTTTTCGGAATGTAGAACAGTTGGTATGCCCTCTCCAGAGAATTAGTGAGGAGATAACGGCGGATGCCCTGCATCTTCAGCACCTGCTCCAAATCCTCAAGGGACAGGCCGTTTACATATTCCAGGTCCTTTCTGGCAAGGGCTTCACAGAATTCATTCATCTGACGGCAGCCGGACTCCCACTGCTCCAGGGCAGGCCCTGTCAGGTGTCCTTCCCTGCGCATGAGATAGGCGCACACCTTTGACAGCATGGCGTGGACATCGCTGAGTTCGTTGGACTTCACCAGCGGCTTCAGGTTGGCCTCGGTCAACCGGCTCATGCGTTTCCTGAGTTCGGCACCTGTCATGGCCCGGTAGCGTTTGTTCACATTCCCAAAGAACAGGCCCTGGTAATATTCCGCCAGATACTGCTCGCACTCCTTTTTTATCTCCATGGATTTCCTCTTTCTTCCAAATATTCGTAAAAGCAGCCAGACGCATATGTTTCCATATCCATCTGGCAGCACATTATACCATGGTTGTATCTACAAAATGTTCAAACCCCGATATACCATATTCTGCACACACGCTGTTGATTCCATCCACGATTTCCTCCCGTGAGTAATTGGCGGTGTAGAGTTCCTCATCCTTCAGCTGGTTGAGGTACATATAAAAAGTGAGGGCCATCTCCAGACAGTCCAGGCTGTCCGTGTCCAGCTCGTCGGTAAGAAGGTTCTCCGCGTCATTGATGTTTCCCTCATCCACCAGATCCTTAAGCCGCTTATATATCCGGTCAAGGTCCGTATACTTGTCCTCATCCTCGGGAAGGTCATAATCAATATCGCTCTTTCCAAGAACCAGCCTGGCAATCGCCCTCACCAGATCGCTGATTGTTCTCATAACATAATCGTCCTGATATCCCATGTCATTTCATCTCCTGAATTTAGTGGATTCTGTTTTTTGCACATTTAAACTTAGTATAGTTGATAACCTTTCCTCCGTCAAGCAGTCTGTGGCCACAATGATGAACCAATGGCAGATAGGGACCTGACTGCCATGCACCAAAGGTTTTGCGGCACATACGCTATCCTAAGACTCAATCTGCCCGACTATAGGCAGATTTTACATTTCAGGAGTGACTGGATGGAACACCCACATTTTATCATCGCTTTTACCGGTAATGAACAGACCGGCAAGGAGGTCTTGTTTAAAAAGCTCACCGCCCAAAAGGGCCCTGCTATGCCTTCCTGTATACGGGACATGTCCTGCCCCCATGGTGATTTTTCATATGACAGCCGCCGCTATAAGGCAGTGAACCTTCCCGGGGTCCTGTCCCTCAGCTCCCCGTCAGAGGAAGCCAGCTGCACGGCATCCTATCTCTGCTCCGGACACCCGGACGCCATTCTGGTGATAGGCCACGCGCTTCATCTGGAAATCCTTCTGGGACTTTTAAAAGAAATCCTGAGTCTTGGACCGGTCAGGGACTCCTCCATTCCCGTTGTCCTGTGTGTCAGCCGCTGTGAAGAAGCCAGACGGCAGGGCATCCGCATTGATTTTTCACTTCTCCACGATGTACTCCAGATTCCGGTCGTCCCCCTCCACGGATACGGCAGGGAACAGATGGACGACTTAAAAGCAGCCCTCCACTATGCTCTCCAGCCCCATCACAGGCACGATTTTCTCTACGACTGTCTGGACTTTTCTCCCTGCCGCCTGGCTCATGAGTGCATGATGCCTGAAATAAGCCCGTCTCAGGGAAAAAAGCGGAATATAAGCCCGGAAGCAGGATGGATCCGAAGAATATGTGAAGCGCTGCTGCTATTGCTCTTAATTGGACTTACCGCCTGTCTGTCCATCCGGCTTACAGACTGTCTCTGGCCGTTATTTTTTGAAACTGAAACCGTCCTGTGGGCCTGGGCAGAATGGTTTGGAATACCTGCCTGGCTGGCTGCCCCCATGGTTCATGGTGCATTTCGCGCCGTGTCATGCACCATACTGGTAATGCTCCCAATGCTTTTTCTGCTGTTTCCCCTGTTGGGTTTGCTGGGAAGATGCAGCTGCTTTCCCTGGGCCGTATATCTGTCAGACCTGCTGACAGAGTTTTTTATTGAAAAACCTTGTAATACCGCCAGCCATTACAAGTCATACGGTATCTTTTCCACCCTTTTCTCAAGTACCGCAGATCACACCATTCCGGTCCTTGACAAGGCAGCGGCTGCAGCTGTCCCGTCCGGCATTCTCATATGGTTTCTTGGCAGCATGGTATATGCCGGACCGGAAACAGGTTACGGCGCCCTACTGTTTTCGGATATAGCCGGAGGGAACCTGTTAGCTGCCATCACACATTTTCTTGAGCATCCGGCCCGTCTCCTTGGACTGGACGGCACCATACTGGCTGCTTTTATCCTGGGTATTTTTTCCCATGGAATGGCGCTTCCCTCCATGATGATGATATATCTGAAAACAGGAGGAATCCCTTCCCCTTCATCCCCCTTCATCCTCGGACAGGTGCTGGCAAATCACGGGTGGACCTGGCGCACTGCCCTGTGCACCTGTCTCATGGCTCTGACCCGCTTTCCAAGCATCACTGTCTGTCTGAAGATGCGCAGAAGACCCGGCCATACTCCGTACTTTTTTTGGGGGCGGCTGCTGGTATTCATTCTCGGTATCACCCTGTGCTTTCTCATAGCTTTGACAGGCAGAATATCCGGCTGACACCTGCGCTCCCATCATAATGCAGCAATCCCTTTCCCTCTCATAAAATCATTCCCCGGAATATGGCCCTGCCCTAGAAATATCTTCCAGCGCATGTCCCCCATTTTCTGGGGATTCTTTCTTGACTGCCGTGTCTCCTGAGCCTATAATGGAACTAAGCAAACAACAGGATACATATATGGACATTCAAAAACGCAGGACATTCATCATCAGCTTTATTTACTTTGGAATCATAGGTGTGCTCTGCTATATAGGGTTAAAGAAACTCCTTCCCATACTGATTCCCTTCATGGCCGCCATGGCTATTGCAGCCATGCTGGAACCGGCAGTGTCTCTACTGGACAGACACATGAAGGGCGGAAAGGGCGCGGCCGCCGCAGTTGTGCTGCTGGTCTTTTATGGTTCCATTCTGACAATCATGTGCGTGTCTGGCAGCCAAATCCTGTCATCCATCCAGGAACAGGCAAAAAAGCTGCCGGGCATCTACAGCCAGACCATCGAACCAGGTCTGTCCCATTTCTTCTCCCTGTTGGAAAACAGTTTCCCCGGACACAGCATCCACATATCAGCCCTTGGACAAAGCCTGGAGCGTTTCATGGAAAATGCTTCTGTGGGCATCTCCTCCGGACTGCTTGGGTGGGGCGCTTCTGCCATAAGCGGTATTCCTGCCCTGGTCCTTGATTTTGTCATCGCTGTGATCGCATCCTTTTTCCTGACAGGCAATTACAGGGAGACGCTGGATTTCCTGCTGTATCAGATTCCTGAGGACAGACGGCAAATGCTCTTACAGGTACTTCTCCAAATCCGTAAAGTCGCCTGCCGGCTTCTGCGGGCTTATGCGCTCCTGATGCTCCTGACATTTACGGAACTTTATATCGGTTTCCTGGTGCTGGGCATTCCGGCCGGATTCACACTTGCCTGCATCACCTCGCTGGTGGATATTCTGCCGGTCCTTGGCACAGGCACCGTGCTTCTTCCCTGGGCATTCATAGCCTGGACGACCGGCTCCGGAAGCCTGGCCATGGGTCTTGTGTGCCTGTATCTGCTCATAGCAGTGGTCCGCCAGACCCTGGAGCCCAAAATCATCGGCCATCAGATGGGCCTGTCCCCCATAGCCACCCTCCTGTGCATCTTTGCAGGCGGCAAGCTTCTTGGCCTGACCGGTATATTCCTGTTCCCCATAGCCGCCACCGTACTGGCCGAACTGCACAGCGGAAATAACCTCCCCGCCCAGAACCAGGTTTAACCTGCAGCATCCCACCAGGCAAGAACACAACCATACCCCAAAGGCAGGTGTTGTATATGAAGTTCTTCCATAACGTTACAGCCAAGATTGCGCCGGCATTTTCCTCTAAAGCCGCATTAAAATCCACCGCCCCCCAGAACAAGGCGCCTGAAAGGACAGAAAAGAAAGTCCGTTCTTTTAGATTTTTTGCAGCCGGCCTGGTTCTGGCCGCTGTCTCCGGCCTGCTGGGACTCTGTGCCCGGACAGTGCCCGGGTTCGCCCAGTTTTACTCCGTCACCGTGTACCCGCTCCTGGCCGGTACATTGGGACGGTTGTGCAGCCTGTTTCCATTTTCCCTTTCCGAAATCGGGCTGTATTCCCTCTGCCTGTTCTGCATATGCTACATGATTCTGCATATCAGGCAGCCTGTTGTGGTGTTCTCCCGTGCCTTTTTTCTTTGCTGTGTCCTGTTATTCGTGTTCACCATAAACTGCGGCATCAACTATTACCGGAACCCCTTTTCCTATGAGGCAGGCATTGCCGCAGAAAAAACCTCCACCGAGGAGCTGCTGGCGCTGTGCCGTTATCTTACAAACCAAATCAACAGCTCTCTGACAGAAATAGACCACTCCGGCGAAATCCTGGACGGCCTCTACCCGGGACAGACCGAGGCAACCCCCGCGCCATCAGCCCGGGAGCTTTCAAAGCTTGGAAGGGACGGCAGGGCAGCCATGGTCCGGCTGGGCCAGTCCTACCCCCAGCTGGAGGGTTATTATCCCTATCCAAAGCCTCTTATCAACTCCAGACTGCTGTCCGTGCAGCAGCTCTGCGGCATTTATTCCCCTTTCACCATAGAGGCAAACTACAACAGGGAAATGCCTTACTATAACATCCCCCATACCATCTGCCATGAATTGTCTCATCTGAAGGGATTTATGCGGGAAGATGAAGCCAACTTCATCGGATACCTGGCATGTATCGGCTCCGACTCCCCGGACTTTCGCTACAGCGGCTATCTGACCGGCTGGGTCTACGCCGGCAATGCCCTGGCCAGGGTGGACCCCGAAAGTTATTATGACCTTTATACAAAGCTGTCCCCTCAGGCCGCTCAGGACCTGGCCTGGAACAACCAGTTCTGGGAACGCTTTGAAGGACCTGTGGCAGAAGCCTCCACCCAGATGAATGACAGATATCTCAAAGCCCACAGCCAGGAGGACGGCGTCAGAAGCTATGGACGGATGGTGGATTTGATGCTGGCATATTATAAGGACCAATTAAGGGAGGATTAGGTTAAATCCTCCCTTTACCGCATGGAAGCCCTGGAACACCAGGCGGGCATCCTGTTTCGCACCCTTATTCTGGCCCATATCACCGGCCGTGATGTCCCGTATCTATCCGGGGAAGCGCTGGCCGGGCTGGTACAAATCCGGGACGAAATGGGTATACTCACCGGGGGAATTCCGGAGAATTAATGTTTCCGGCTCCGTTCAAACTTCATACCTTCATAAATACGGACCGGATTTCCCCGCTCCAGCCTTGCGTGTTCCATCCACGCAAGGCTTTTTTCCTTTTGCTGATTTCTGGCATTCATTTCTGCCAGTATGCTGCACAGCCGGTCCATGGCAATCTGCTTATTCATATGCTGGCTCCTGGCCTGGGTTGACACCACGGCTGTACCCGTGGGAATATGGATGGCCCGTACACCGGTCTCCACCTTATTCACATGCTGTCCTCCCTTTCCTCCGCTGCGGAAGGTTTCAAAACGCACCATTCTTTCCTCTGATATCCTTGGGACCTGGTCCAGTATGCTGACATCCACATACCAGTTCTTCCTCCTGTGGCCGGGACGGTAGGGACTTTTGCAAATCCACTGCACACTGCCCTCCAGCTCCCGTAAATCCCGGTCCGTCTCAAACACCACAGATGACATGCATCCAGGCTTCTTTCCGGGGGTACAGCCTACCAGGCGCACATCCCCGGCTTCCTTTCTCAGTTCCTCATAGAGCATAGCCACTGCCAGCTCGCATTCTGCCGGTCCCTGACCGGAACTAATCTGTACTCTCATAGGCTCCCTCCTATCCTTTAAACGTGATCAGAGGACGCAGGGTGGCTGCTATGTCAATCAGTCCGTACTCCTGCAATACCCCCATGACCTGCTCCACATTTTTATATGCCTCCGGCGCCTCTGCGAACAGCAGGTTGGTATCGTGGCAGACCACACGGCTCTTAAGGCCTGTGCACCGGATAGAATCCCGGTCATATTTTTGGTCTATGCGGCTTTTGCAGATACTCCTGGCCCATTTTCTTCCCGCGCCATGAGAGAGAGAATTAAGTGACACCGCCGTATCCTCCCTTGGGATGCACACATAGGTCAGGCTTCCCCTTGACCCCGGAATCACCACTGCTCCCTTAGAGGCTGATACGCTGCCCTTTCTGTGCAGAAGGCCGTCCTTTGTCCGTTCCAGATAATTATGGCAGCTGTCCATGAGAAGCTCCGGCTCAGAGGCGCCTCCCAGCCACGCAAGCAGCTTCTGCGCCGCTGCTCTCCGGTTTCTCACTGCCCACCTTAAAGCTCTGTCATGCTCAGCCATATATGCCTCTGCCTGTTCAGAACCATCCGCAAGCCCCTCCGGCACCCAAAACCGTGACAGGATCTCCTGGCCGTATCCCCTGGATCCGCAGTGGACCAAAAGCAGAATACGGTCCGCACAAAGCCCCAGGCTCCCGGCTGCCTCCTGGTCATAAATCCGCTCCACACATTGGAACTCCGCAAAATGGTTCCCTCCTCCCAGGGTTCCCAAGTCCCGTATCGGGCACTCCTCCTCATATGGGTTGGAAAACGGTATATCCTCCAGCTCCCGGACGGCCTCCAGCCTTGATACCCATTTCTCCTGTTTAAACTTCTTTTTCTTTACCCCTGTGTCAAAGAGGCTCATACCGCAGCCGATATCATTTCCAAGTAAATGGGGATATAATACTCCCCTGCTGAGGACAGCGGTTCCCACAGGAATCCGCCCGGGATGCAGGTCCGGAAGCCCCACTGCCTTCACAACGCCAGGAAGCCTGCTCACTGCCAAAAGCTGGTCCTTTGCCGCCTGTTCCATCCAATTCTTACCGCTGCTGATTAATATGCAATTTTCTTTCTCCAAATCAAATTCTCCTTCATAAGCCGACAGCTCAGCCCATACTTCTGTCATTTTCCCCCAAAAAAGGGTACAAAAAAACACGACAACAAGCCGTGCGCATCAAAAAAACATAGTATGCCGCTTCCTGTCCTACTGTTTCGTTATACTGTTTTCACCTCTGCTTTATCATTACGACCTGCCAACATAACAACCACTCCTTTGCTCATGAAGGATTTGCTTCCTTCGTATTCTGTATTATACTATAATCGTAACCCGGCAAAATGTCAATCCCGTAATTATCCCGGAATTCCATCATGCTTTCATCAACACGGAACTTTTATATCATTGCATATACCAGGGTATATTAATGATTGTGACAGATGCAGGGTACTCTGCCCGCTGTAATTTATACAGGGCAGGACTTAAGCAGTTTTCAAATACGCTCTGTAATCAAGCAATCAAGGAGGAATAAAGAAGAATGAAAAAAAGTAAAAGCCCGGCGGAGCAAATCACCGCAGCACGGGCAGTCTCACCACGGAAAGCCCTGGCCCTGACAGCCGCGGTACTGGCAGCCGCCATTACTGCCACCGGATGCTCCGGTACAGGTCGGACAGAAACAGAACCGGAAAGCCAGGCTGAAATCACGGCCGGACCTGCAGTTAACCAGCCTGAAAGCCCGGAGCGGCCCCATGGAGGCCAAACCGTCCAAGGCCCGGCAGCCTATGTGGATGATTTTTATGATGCGGTAAACCATGACACACTTAATGGCTGGGAAATTCCGGCTGAACAGGCCGATATGAGCTGGTTCAGGAAGGCGCGGGAGGACAACTATTCCAAGGTAAATGACCTGATTCGCCAGGCTTCATCTGAAGCAGGACAGGCAGGGCAGGAAGCGGGAAGCGACCTGTATAACATACGCGCCCTGAATCTGACCGGCCTGGACCGGGAGACCAGGGACAGGGAAGGATACGGCCGCACAGCCGGAGCATTTTTAAAGGAAGTAGATTCAGCAGGTTCTGTCTCTGAGCTTTTAAAGGCATGCCTCCAGTTCCAGAGGGATACCGGACTGTTCAGCCTTATGGGCTGGTATTATGAAGGGGACAGCGGGGATTCCTCCGTTAAAGTCCTCTATCTCTCACAGCCGGATTCCGGTCTCAGGAGGGAAGTCTGGTTCTCCGAAGATGCATCCAACCAGAAGCGGGTGGAGGAATACAAAAAATACCTCACAAAGCTTCACGAAAATAACGGCCTGAGCCCGGAGGAAGCAGGGGTGACCGTTGCCCGGGTAACTGATATGATGAAAGATCTGGCGTCCTCCACCCTTAAGATAGAGGAGGTCTATGACCCGGAAAAAACATACAATGTCTGCACGGCCGGCGAGGCGGCAAACCTCTATTCCTCGGCTCTGCCCTTCCGCCTTCTAAACAGCATTTTCGGCATACAGGAAGGTGAAAAGACAGTTGTCTCCCAGCCGGATGCCTGCAGGAAGCTTGGAAGCTATCTGAAGGAAGAAAACCTTCCCCTCCTGAAAGAATATGTCAAGACATGTCTCTATTCAGATCTGTCCATGATGACAGACACCGCTTCCCTGGACGCTGCCCAGGAGTATCAGACAGCAGCAGGAGGTATAGAAAAGAAAAAGGATTTTGAGCGGACCGTATCTGAAACAGTCCAGGAAAAACTTGGTTTCCAGTGCGGCCGTGTATTCTGTGAAACCTATTTTAACGAGGACGCCAAACAGGATGTGGCTTCCATCATCCGGCAAATCATAGATGTATACGACAACCGCCTTGCCCATATGGAATGGATGACAGAATCCACCCGTCAGGAGGCAAGGAAAAAGCTGAAAGCCATTACTGTCAAGGTTGGTTATCCCGATGAATGGCCCCAGGACAAATTGAACCTGGTACTGAAATCCCCGGACCAGGGCGGTGTCTACATCGACAATATCATGGAAATCCTTAAGGCATCCCAGGATTACTCCTTTAAGACCAGACACGCCCCGGTGGACCGGAATGAATGGAGCATGACGCCCCAGACAGTCAATGCCTATTATAACCCCGGAAACAACGAGATCGTGTTTCCGGCCGGAATCCTTCAGGCCCCGTTTTATGACCCGCAGGCTGAGCCTGTGGCCAACCTGGGTGGCATCGGAGCTGTTATCGGCCACGAAATCACCCATGCGTTTGACACAAGCGGATCCCAGTATGATGAAAAGGGAAACCTGAGGGATTGGTGGACTGCCCAGGATAAACAGCATTTCAGGGAATTGGCCCAAAAGGTCATTGACTACTATGATACCATGGAAGTAAACGGCATCCAGGTAAACGGTACGCTGAGCGTTACGGAGAATATCGCTGACCTGGGAGGTGTTTCCTGCATAACAGAAATAGCCAAGGAAAAGGGATATGACCTGAAGGAGCTGTACCATGCCTATGGTGTCATATGGGCCACAAAATACAGGGATGAATACCTTTCCTACATCATGACCAATGACACACATTCCCCTGGCATCACCAGGGTAAATGCCGTACTGTCTGCCACCGATGACTTTTATACTGCCTTTGGGGTCAGGGAAGGCGACGGGATGTACCGCAGGCCGGAGGACAGACCCCATATCTGGTAGAAATATCTATATATATAAAATGTCAGAGTCCGGGAAGCATCTGCCTCCCGGACTCTGTATCTGTATTGCCATGATTACTCTTCTCTCTTTTTCCTGACAAGCAGCCAGATAATTACAAACCCGGTACATAAAATCATAACCTGAAATACAAGGATGACGCAGATGCCTGCCAGCACCAGAAAGCCCGCAGCCCTTAATCCGCTGCCAGAGCTTCCCTCAGAGTTCGTTCCTGCCTGGTCCGGGTCCTCCTGTGACGGGATATCCTGTGATGGGTTCTCCTGTGACGGGTCCTCAGCTCCCTCACCATCCTGATCCAGTCCCTGGATCCTGCGCACATCCCCTGCCAGGGCTTCCAGCTCCCCGCTGTCAAACACATCCCTCAGCCCGCAGCGGTACATGGTGTCGCGGTAGGGCGCATCCAGACCTTCATTCAAAAGTCCCATATACGTATCCACAGCGCCGTCCCAGTCCCTCCTGGACATGGTCCAGAGATCAAGGGCCGACAGAGCCGAGGTTCCATATCCCATATAGTACAGGGGGCTGTAAAACAGATGCGACACATCCACCCAGTCATAGCACACGCCCTCGTCGTAGACATCAAAATACCATCCATGATAGGAATCCTGTATCTCTTTGAATGTGCGGTTCATGTCCTCCAGACTCATGTCCGGATCCATGTAAACAGCTTCCTCAAATTCCTGCAGCATGCAGGACATAATGATCACATACAGCATATCCGTAACAGTCTCAAACTCAAAGGCCTCTGCCCCTTCGCCAAACATATCCCCCGCATACTGGTTGGCCAGCATCTCCAACCCCTGTGACTGGACCTCGCACACATCCACACTGTAACCCTGGAACAGTTCAGGCACCGAATTATAATAATAGGAGCTGAAATGCCCGAATTCATGAATCAGGGACTGGTAATCCGTAAATGTATGGTTTCTGTTGATGAAAATAAATGCGTCGCCATAGCTTGGAAGCCCTACGGTATAATTATTATCCATCCTGTCCTGTCCGTCTTCCCCGGACTGGATATCATACAGCTCGTTGTCCTGCATATACCGGAAAATCTCACCCAGCTCAGGATTCACCGATCCGACAGCCCTTCCAACACCGGCCAGTATGTCCTGGGCGGAACTCTCTTCCATAAGGTCCAGGGAGTCATAGGATTCCTGGGCCACATCCATATACCAGATGTCATTATTAAGGGGAACAATACGGGTCTTTACATCCGAGCAAAGCCCCTCTGCGTCCTGAAGGGTATAGTCCCTTCCGTAAACAGCCTCAAAGGAATAACGGGCATAGTTGTCATAGCCTTTAAGCTCTGCTGTCCGGCGGCGCACCTGGACCAGTTCCCGGAACTTGCTGCCCAGAACCCGGTTCTTTTCCCTGACAAGTGCATCCTCAATCTCAGCGTACTGCCCGTCGTCAAGGTCCGGTTCCCGTTCCAGCCGGCTGTAGCTCCACTGTCCGCCCTCCAGCTCCACCGTAAAATCGCCGGAAGCCAGTTTGTCATACTCCCTGAGAAGCTCCTGCTCCCTCCGGTTCAGTTCGGTCAGTTCCCCGGAATTTTCCCTGTAATATTCGATGTAAGGCGCATATTCAATCCCCATCTTATCTGTCAGGAGTTCTTTATAGGATGAGTTCATCCCCTTCTTAAGGCAGGCTGCGGCCTTATCCCCCATCTCGGAGTAGATGTCCGTGGTATATGCCTGTTCTGCGGCAGCCTGCTCATCCGACACGTCCCTGTCATAGTTCAGCTGGGCCATATAAGTCAGGGTAGCCAGACGGTCATACTCATCCACAATGGCATCGTATAGCCTCAGCACTTCCTCTTCCCGGCCTTGCGAAGCACAGGCCTGTTCAAAATCAGCCATGGCCTGTTCCATGGCAGCCGGGTCATAGTGCTCGTATGGCCTCCGAGAATAGGGAACGGCTTCATGGACCTTTCCGCCGGCTTTGCTGACATATTCCGGTTCCCGGGCCCTTTCCCGGGCAGTCAGGCTTCCCTGAGACGCGCTGCAGGAGGTGATCGTCAGTGACATCACCAATGCCAGGACCAGTGCTGCCCCGCGCCTTAGACTCCTTTTCCACATTTCGTTTTTCACAGCAGGCCCTCCTTACATATTATGGTATATGCCTATTGTAACATCCCGGACGTTTTACCGCCAGTTGATTTAATGTCTCATCTCCGGTCCATGGTCCATGCTGCCTGCCTAATCTCCGGTTATCCATCCTTCCTCCTCCGGAAGCAGGAAATAGTTATTATCCCTGTCCGAATCAGCAATCATGGCGTCCAGCTCCCGGATCAGATAGCTATCCGGCATGTTTCTCTCCCAGAACCGGTATCCCTTGGTGCTCTTTATACCTTTGACGTCAATTTCCCGTCCTGCATAGTAATCAATGTATACCCCTGCATAGGTTGCTGCCATGGAATGTTCCACGTCTGCCCCCAGGTTCTTCACAACGCCCCGTATCTGATCGCTGATCAGCTTTTGTATGTACCGGTAGGACCAGTCTTCAAAATCCAGCAGGTCCGGATTGGTGCTTCCGTTTTTCTGTGCCCAGGCAGATACATCCACAGCCCTGGTGGCATAGGAAATACTTCCGTCCTCCTCCCATAACACCTCTCCATACTGGCAGGGCGGTATGCTGAGGGCATCTGTCACGATTTCCTGTATGCCGTAATTTCCTTCCGGAACTCCGGGCTCGCTCTTATGCTTGCGGATACGCTGCACATGCAGGTGTCCGCTGAAAAAAAGCGGGAGCTCATATTTCTGAAGAAGGGAAATCACCTCTTTGTTGTTGTCCATGGCGCACTGGGTGGTATACATCCTGCTCTGGGCCAGCAGATTATGGTGGGCAATGGGTATCACAAACACTCCCTCCTCCTTTGCCCTGGCCAGCTGTTCATCGGCCCAGGTCATGGTGCTGTCTTTCAGTCTTCCCTCCACCTTGTTATCCGGCTCATATTGGCAGGAGTCCAGCATCAGAAGCCAGTTTCTGTCATCCAGGGCGTAGACATAGCTCAGTGAGCTGTCGTCCCGGCTCAGTGCCTGGTCATAACCGTATTCATGGTAAATCTCATGGAATTCAGGTCCGTCAATATAGGGAGCCGGCTCTTTCCGGGCGCCGTAGTACACCGAAGCGTCATGGTTATTAATATCATGGTTTCCCGGTATCACCAGGACCTGTATGCCTGCGTCCTGGACCCTTTTAAGCCTTGCCGCCAGCTCCTCATGGTTCAGCCGCTCCCCGTTCATAGTAATATCGCCGCTGAGAACCAGGGCAGAGGGCCGTTCCTCTATGACCTCGTCCAGAAATGCTTCCAAAAGCTCAGGCAGATACTGGATCACCTTTCCGTCACTCCGTTCCACAAACAGCCGGAAAGCTTCCCCGCCGTCTCCGGCTAAAGCGCTTTGATAGTGAAGGTCTGTTGCCAGGATCAGCCTGGGCGGTATGTAGGGTTCCTCAGGGGCTTGCGGAGGAGTCCACATACCGGGAAATTTCTTCTTCCACTCCTTATAGCCCTCCTGCCTGATTACTTCATCCTGGGGTTCCTGTGCCTGGGAATCCGTAGCCAATGCCGGCCCGGCCGGTTCCTCCCATTCCTCCCCTGTCTTTGCTTCCCGGGTGCCCTCAGGCCCCCCGCTTTCCCTGCTCTCAACCGATACAGGCCCTGAAGGCTCCATTAAAGTCTTTAAAACGTGCAGTACCCCGAAGCATGCCATAAATACCATGGCATACATCAGGGCACTTATCATCCAGGTCTTTCTCTTCATGCAGTCTGCTCTTTCTGTATTAACTATCGCTGTGTTATATTATGCCCAGTTCCTTCATGGCATACGCGATTCCGTCCTCCTCCACATCCTTTGTCTCAAACGTGGCGTAGGGCTCCAGAACTTCGTCATGCTTTCCCATCAGGATACAGTTGCTTGCGTAGCGGAACATGGCAAGGTCATTGCCGCTGTCGCCGAACACATAGGCATCATCCAGAGAGATGCCGTAATGCTTCAATACCAAATCAATGGCCGTTGCCTTGGAATGTCCTCTGGGCACACATTCATATTCCCCGTTTCCGCGGTCTATGATTTCCATGTCCCTGAGCCGTCCGAAAAGCTCCTTGGGCCTGCTGTTTTCACCCGAGATAAGATAAAACTTATCATAGTCATAGCAGTCGTCCTCCCAGTCATATTCAGACACACAGTCCGAACGTCTGAGCGACGCCTTCATCTGCTCCACCCTTGGAATAGATGACTGTGACCTGTGGATGTGGATTCCGTCCGACGCCTCAAGGGCTCCGTCCAGTCCGCACGCATCAATATGGCCCTTGATTTCCAGCCCTCTCTCATGAGGAATGTGGTAGCTGTACATGACCCTGCCCTCTGCAAGGATATAGGTCCCGCAGCCGCACAGATATCCGTCTGCTTCCACCAGCTTCTTAATTTCGCCCAGATGGGCATATACGCGGCCCGTATTGATGAACACCAGATGTCCTTTTGCGCGCGCCTCCTTCAGTGCCTGTACCGCACTTTCAGGAACCCGGCCCGTCTTTTCAGACAGGAGGGTTCCGTCAATATCATAAAATAAAGCTTTCGTTCTATTATTCATCATCTCTGAACACAATGGTCTGTGCTTCCTCGTCCATGCTCTCCACGATTGCCAGTGACTCCAGTCTGATTCCCTCTGAACGCAGCAGGTCTCCGCCTACCTGAAATCCCTTCTCGATGACAATGCCCGCGCCTACCAGTTCAGCGCCGGAATCCCGTACCAGGGCAGCCAGGCCCTCCAGAGCCTTTCCATTGGCCAGGAAGTCATCAATGAGCAGCACCTTGTCGCCGGCTCCCAGAAACTCTCTTGACACGATGATATCATAAACCCTGCCATGGGTGTAGGACTCCACCTTGGTGGTATAAACCTCGCCTGCAATATTCTTGGTCTGTGTCTTTTTGGCAAATACAACCGGCACATCAAAATACTGGGCCACAATACATGCAATTCCGATTCCGGAGGCCTCAATGGTAAGAATCTTGGTGACCTCCACATCGGCAAACCTGCGCTTAAATTCTTTTCCAATCTCTCCAAAAAGCTTAATGTCCATCTGATGGTTCAAGAAGCTGTCCACCTTCAGAACGTTTCCGGCTTTTATCTTGCCGTCCTTGCGTATCCTGTCCTTTAAAATCTGCATGTACGAGTCCTCCTTCTTCTTTTGGCAATCCTTCTTTACTGTGCGGCTGTGGTCTCTGCGGCTGTTGTCTCTGCTTCTGTTGTTTCCTCTGCGGCGGCAGTTTCCCCTGCTGTTGTCTCCTCAGCCGGAGCAGCTGCGTCCTGGGCCTCGTTGACTGCGTTGTCCGCCATGAACTTCATAACCTTCTGGTTCAGGGCCATTTCATCCAGGGTCTCCTGGCCGAAATATTCCACTGCGGCCTCAAGAGTCTGGCCGTTCATCTCCGCAAATGCCTGGCGGTCAGCATCCTCCAGGGTTATGCCCTCCAGCTCGGCAACCTTAAGGATAACCAGCTGGTTCTTCACATCATCCTTCACTGACGCGTAAACAGCTTCCTGTAATCCGGGCACATCCATGCCATTGGCCTTAGCCATGCCGGACAGGTTGGTGCCGTACATCTTAGCCTGCTCTTCATACTGCTTGATGCGGTCATTATAACGTCTGGAAAGGGTGTTCTTGTTCAGCTTGAACTTGGAGTTCTCAACCACATTCTTAAGTACATACTGCTGGATCTGAAGGTCGGCAGACTGCTGCTTCTGCTTTAAAAGGTCTTCCTTAACACTGGCCCTGTACTCATCCACTGTCTTAAAATCAGAAACACTCTGTACAAACGCGTCATCCAGTACAGCAGACTGCTTTTCCTTTACAGCATTCACAGTCACCTCAAATACAACGTCCTGTCCTGCCAGGGCTTTCTCGCTGTAGTCCTCAGGGAACGTCAGGTTCAGTTCCTTCTTATCGCCCTTCTTTGTGCCAATCAGTCCGTCCTCAAATCCATCGATCATCCTGCCGGATCCCAGGGTCAGGTCCTGTCCTTCGCCGGTGCCGCCTGCAAATTCCACACCGTCCTGTTTTCCTACATAATCAATGTTGACAATATCGCCTTCTGCGGCAGGCCTGTCCACTTCCTCAATTTTAGGATTCTGGCTGAGTACCTGGTTGATTTTTGACTCCACCTCGGCATCTGTTACCATGACAGCCGGTACATTTACCTTTACGCCCTTATACTCTGACAGCTCTACCGTGCCCAGATTCTCCTTTCCTTCCGTCTGGCTGGCCCCGCAGCCTGTCATGATGGAAGCTGCAGCCAGTCCGCATAAACATATGAGTGCTAATTTTTTCATTTTACATATCCCTTTTCTATCCTGATTTCACACGCAGGACCTTGAATTATCCTTATTTTTCCATTCATCCCCAAATAGCGTGCGCTGTACATAGTTATATCATACCTGTCCGTGAAAAAAAAGACTTTCCACCAATTTCATGAAAATTTAAGCAACGGTCCGCAGACTATTTGTAGAATGCCTTAAACGCCTTATACGTATGATAGACATCCAGCTTGGAAGCCAGCTCAAAAGGAGAATGCATGGACAGGATGGGCACGCCCAAATCCACAGTATCCACATCCATGTGCGCCACAAACTGGGCAATGGTACCGCCGCCGCCCACATCCACGGCTCCCAGCTCACCGGCCTGCCAATACACGCCTTCCTCCTCCATAATGGCAATGACCTTTGCCATGGTCTCGGCGCTGGCGTCGTTGGAGCCGGACTTTCCCCTGGCTCCCGTATACTTTGTCAGCACACAGCCTTTGTTGATATAGCTTGTGTTGCGTCCCTCGTACACATCCGGGAAGTTGGGGTCGAACGCAGCATTCACATCCGAAGAAAGGCACAGGGATTTTCTCAATACTTCCCTGGGGCTGACACCTGCCTGTTCCGCCAAATCTTCTATGTAATGAAGCACAAAATCCGAATTCAGACCCGTGTTGCCGGTGGATCCGATCTCTTCTTTGTCAGCCAGAATGGTCACGGTTGTGTGGGCAGGCTTCTTTGCGTCTATCTCAGCCGTCAGAGCCGTATAAGCGCAAACCCTGTCATCCTGTCCGTAAGCGCCTATCATGCTGGTGTCAAAGCCAACGTCCCTGGCCTTTACAGCGGGTACCATTTCAATTTCAGCGCGGAAAAAGTCTTTTTCCGTAATTCCGTACTTTTCATTTAAAAGACTTAAGGCCATCAGCTTTACAGGCTCTTTTACCTCCTCATCCTGGAAGGGGAGGGATCCAACCACAATATTCAGCTCCTCGCCCTTTAACCCGTCCTTTAAGGGACGCTCGTTCTGCCTGGCAGCCAGGTGGGGAAGCAGGTCTGTCACGCAGAATACCGGCTCCTTCTCATCCTCTCCAATGGAAACCTCCACCGTCTCTCCGTTTTTCTTCACCACCACGCCGTGCATGGCCAGGGGAATGGTCCCCCACTGGTATTTGCGGATTCCGCCGTAATAATGGGTTTTGAAAAATGCTATATCCTCCTTCTCGTACAGGGGATTGGGCTTTAAGTCCAGCCTGGGGGAATCAATATGGGCTCCGTTGATTCTCAGGCCCTGGTCCAGGGGCTTCTTTCCAAAGGTGGTGGCAATCAGCGATTTGCCCCGGTTCACATAATACACCTTATCTCCCGGCTCATAGGATTCCCCTGAGTCAAAGGGCTTATAGCCTGCCTTTTTAAGCATCTTTACCGCTTCCTTCACACACTCCCGCTCGGTCTTTCCCACATCCAGAAATTCCTTATAGCCCTCGCAGTATTTAAACGCCTTTTCCGCCTGCTCCGGTTTATCCTTTCCAATATGAGGGAACGCCCATGTAAGCTGCTCCTGTAATTCCTGTCCTTTTGTCTTCTTAGCCATTATTTTCCTCCTGGTATATTTTATTTATATAATCTGATGCTTTACTGACTTAAGTTATGACGGTTCCGCCATCTATAATTCAAATGTCCGCTTCCGCCCGCAGCGCTTCGCTTCCTCCCCCTGTCCGTTTCTTCCTGCCGGGCTGAGGCGTCTGTGCTTCACATCCAGCAAAAGCGCGGAGGATTGGGCATCACCGGACCCGGCAGCGGCTTCTATCATCTTCTTAATCTCATCCTCTCCCAGCCGGGCCGACCGGACCATAAAGCCCAGGATATCCCGCTCTCCCCGCTCTATCAGCCCCTTTGCGCCTTCACCGGCATGAGTCCTTACATAATCCCAGTACTCATCCTCTGCACTTTCCCTTAAACCGCAGGGCCAGTACAGGCGGTACAGGGCCAGACGCACTGCCAGCTCCGGCTTTTCCTGGACCTTTACATGTGGAAACAGCCTGTCATATTCATCAAAACGGAAATCCCCTCCGTCAAAACAGTACCGGTACATATGGCCGCAGCCGTGCATTTCCCTCATGATGATGCGGGCCGGTGTGTTCTCCACGGACTCCTCAAAAAATTCCGGAAATATAAGCTTTGCCAGGAGCGTCCCCGAACCGGACCTGTAATTTACGGACAGGGTCTGGTGAAGCTCCGACAGGATATCCTTAAAACAGGACTTCCTGCCCTCCGCAACGCGGATATCCAGGCACCTGAGACCTGTACAGCCGGTAAATACCCCGGCTCCCCAGTCCTCCACGGCGCTGCTGCATGAGAGCCGCTTCAGGCCGCTGCAGTTATAGAAACCATAGGCTCCCACCTTCCTGATTGTATCAGGCAGTATGATTTCCTCCACCCGGCTGCCGCAAAGCTCCGGCTCCCCCAGATATTCACAGGGCGGCGGTTCCCGCCTGCGCACTGTATCCGAAAAAAGGTAGCCTGCAAACTCGGTCACAGGCATGCCATCAACCGTCCCCGGTATCTCCAGAATTTTGTCCAAACCATAACAACGCTGGAGGCATACCCCGTCCAGCGTTTTTTCATATAATATTCTCATGGTATCAGTTTAATCAGTTTAGGGGATTTTTTCAAGACTATTTTACTTCCAGAAAAAATATTCAAAAAAATACCGGTCCGCCTGCCTCTTTTGACGCCTGCTTCCCGGTATATCCTGGAACGTATCTGAACTGCTGCACCCTTGGGTTCCTTCTATTCATCCACAAACCTGTACCCCACGCCCACCTCTGTGAGTATGAACCTGGGATTGGCCGTGTTATCCTCAATCTTTCTCCGTATATTTGCCATGAACACCCGCAGGGACTGGTAATCATCCGTGGTGTCATATCCCCACACCTCCTGCTGGATATAATGATGGGTCAGCACCTTGCCGCTGTTATTCACCAGAAGGACCATCATCTTATATTCCAGGGGAGTCAGATGTACTTCCTGGTCATGGACATACAGTTTACGCTTTTCAAAATCCAGCCGGAAATAGTCCAGACAGAACTCCTGCTCCTGGTGGTTCACCGTGGAGCTCTTATGGCGCAGCCCCACGCGGATTCTGGCCAGCAGCTCCTCGGCGCTGAAGGGCTTAGTCACGTAGTCGTCCGCTCCCTGGTCCAGGGCGCTTATTTTCTCCCGCTCCTGTCCCCTGGCGGAAACCACGATAATAGGCACATCGGACTTCTGGCGGATCTGGCGCAGCACCTCCATGCCGTCGATATCCGGCAGTCCCAAATCCAGCAGAATCAGGTCCGGATGATCCGCGTAAAAGAGGGATATGCCGGACAGTCCGTTATCAGCCAATATATAAGCGTAACCCCTTGTCTTCAGGGATATCTTCATAAAATTCTGTATGCTCTTGTCATCCTCAATGACAAGGATCGTTGTCTCATTCATCCTTCCTGTCCTCCATTGGCATTGATACTTCAAATACAGCTCCCCCCTGGGGGCTGTTGAAGGCCCTGATGGTGCCGCCCTGGGCCTCCACCATGGCCTTGCATATGGTAAGCCCCAGGCCCACGCCCCGCTGCTTATCCCCGTTCTCATAAGCAGTGGTAAAGAAATTATCGAAAATCTTATCTATCTTATCATTGGGAATCCCTATTCCATTATCTGAAACCACAAACTTCAGGCAATTTCCATCCTGTTTTACCCTGAGGGTCACCGTGGTGCCGGTCCCGGAATGGCGGAACGCATTGTCCAGAAGATTGACCAGAACCTGGATGAACAGTCTCCCGTCCACAGATACCAGAAGTATGTCCTCCGGCGTCTCCATCTTAAGTGTATGGTTCCCCACCCGGTTGGAAACCAGCCGGACAGCGGAGGCCACAAGGTCGTCCACCACTTCCTTCTTTTTATTGATATCCAGACGGCCCTCCTGGATTCGCGTCAGGTTCAGCAGGTTTTCCACCATGGTGCTGAGCCATTCGGAATCCGAGCATATATCCTTCAGCATGCTCTTAATCGTAGCTTCATCCATGATGCCCAGATTGTCCAGAAGAAATCCCGCACTGCCGGTAATTCCTGTAAGAGGCGTGCGCAGGTCGTGGGATATGCTCCTTAAAAGGGTGCTCTTTAACCGTTCCCGCTCTACCTGAATCCTGGTATTTTCCTTCTCCCGGCTGAGCAGCTCCCTCTCAATAACCAGGGTCAGCTGGGAAATGACCGTGTCCACATATATCTTTTCCTCTTCGCTTAAGGTCCAGCCCTCACAGTCAAATATAATCACACCGTAGGTCTTTTCCCGGTTGCGGATAGGCACGTACAGCCCATTGTCATCCGGAAACTGGCATTCTCCATGACCGCAGGGAATGGACTGCCTGTAGCACCATTCCGCCATGTAATTGGGAAATTCCTTTTTCTCGTCCTCCTTCAACAGGACGCTCACCGGCTTTCCGGTCAGATTGGACAGGCTTTCTTCGCTGTACTCCTTAATCTGCTGGTAACCGGACAGATTCAGGAATCCGCTTCCTATCTCATTCATCCTGGCCGTAATCTCTCTCTTTTTGTTGGCAATCTGCATCTGCTTCTGCAGCTTCACCACCAGGGTGGCCACAATAGAGGCAGCCGCCACAAAGACAATGGAGGATACCACGTAGTTCACATCATCCATATGGAACGTAAGCTTTGGCTCCGTAAAGAGATAGTTGAACGTAAAGGTAAAGACAATGGCCGCGCACAGGGCCCAGGCCAGGCTGCTGGTAGCCAGTATGCTGATGAGCACCCCCAGCAGATATACTAAAAGCAGGTTCTCCGCCCTGATCCCGCAGCTGTCCAGCACAATGGCCAGTATGGTGGAAATCACCCATATGACAGCCATTTTTGCACATGCCTTTACAAAGTCCAGAACCCAGTCCCAACTATATAACATAACTCCTTTTACTCTCCCTCTTCCTGCTTTTGCCCTAAAATGGCCTGGGCAAGGATCATGGGCAGGTTCACTGCCCTGTCCACTCCCAGCTCCTCAAACAGAGCCGCGTTCCTGGGGTTGTGCACCAGGCAGACGGACCGTTTGATTCCCAGGACCTTCCTGCCCATCTGGCATATCTCAAAATTATCCGTGTCCTCCCGGCCCAGGGCCAGGATAACATCATAATTGCGGATACCTGCTTCCTCCAGAATAAACTGCCTGCAGGGATCTCCCAGAACCGCGTTCACATTGTAGGAGGCGCAGAGATGCTCACAGAATGCTTTGTCCGGATCGATCACAGTTACCTTATATTTTTTCTCCATCAGAAGGCCGATGAGAAAATCCGCATATTCTCCCCCCAGCGCCACTGCTATCTTCATGCTCACACAGCCACCTCCCTGCTCACTGTCTCTGCCAGACGTCCATAATCATCCGCTGACAAATCATAGAGACTGATGGGTTTAACAGGCAGATCCGTAACCAGCTGGTGCCTTCCGGTGTCATCCAGACGGGCATAGACCTGGCTCACATGGAAAATACGGCTGGCAATCTGAGCCAGCAGGAGATTGGTATTGTCATCCTGGGTGGATGCGATAAACAGACCTGCATCCTCAATCCCGGCTGCCTTTAAGACCTGGGGATCCGTTGGGTCCCCTTCCATCTCATACCCCCTGAACTCCTCCGGCAGGTAACGGAAGCTTTCCCTGTCCTTATCCAGCACCACAACTTTATGACCTTTCTTATATAATGACTTTGCCAGCGCAGCCCCCAACGGTCCGCAGCCCGCGATTACGATACATTTATTTTTATGGAATAACATACGATCTCCTCCTTTCATTTATATGTTCCCAATTCTATTGTAAAAGAGAACCATATAAAGAAACTAGAGAAAATGTATTAAGGGGGCATAAAGATTCTATAAAGATATCTTTATCCCCCTCTTTATACTAAATACTATACCATGAATACCGGCCATGTCAAATCAAACCGGTCCCTCCGCCATGCCTACATGACTCCGAATGCCTTATAAAACAGCCATATGACGGTCCCCCCTATCAGTCCCACAGAGGTCACCACCCCTACCATAAATATGGCCGCGGCCAGCTGCACAATTACGCTGGAAATCAGCGGAAAGCGTTCACACAAATTATCTATCTTCTGTCCCACGGGACTCTTTAACTTAAATATCATTTTAGCTGTCATGGCAATTCCCTCTCTTCCTGCTTAAAGGATACTACCAGATAGCGTAAAGATTCTATCCATGGTTCACGGTATTGTATAAATTATCTGCAAATACGCGGCCCGCTCATATCCTTTAACCGGTAGGAAGTCTCCTCGGCAATGATATTTAAGACATTCTTGTCATTGGGCTTAATGATGTCTCCCCCTTTCATCTCCACACCAATGACCGCATAGACCGTATCGTCCTTATATACGGGCGTATATCTGGCCCTGGCTCCCGGCAGTGTATCTGTGGTGGCTCCGGCCTTATGATGGTTTTTATAGACCCAGGCCGCCACAGCCATCTCGTCCGGGTTCTTAAACAGGGAGGTAAGGCAGGACGCGTCCTCTCTTTCCGAGGCCGGATATATCTTCATCCGGTTCATTTTCCCGTCCAGCATATCGTATATAACAATGTTGCGTTTTAATAAGCTCTGTACCAGCCTTCCGCATATATCCAGTATCTCTTCACGGGTGGTTCCCTTTCTCAGATTCCGGTTGATACCAAACAGAATCTGCATATACCCCGATTCAGCCTCACTTTTCTCTGCTTCCCGCTTAAGCCTGGCCGCCATGGAGCTGGTAATCAGGGCACAGACAAGCATGGCCGCAAAGGTAAAAGGATAAATACTGCCGTCTGCCTGAAAGGTGTAGCGCGGCGCCGTGAAAAAGAAGTTGAACAGCAGCACCGATGCCACGGAAGCCAGAAGACCATAGGTACCGGCCCTGGTGACATAAGCTGCCAGCATGGTCCCCATCATGTAAATCATGGCCACATTGATGATGCCCAGCTTGTAGTGGTCCAGTACCATGGAAAGAAAGGTACATCCCGCCATGATAAGGCCTGTCTTTAAGATATCCATGCTGTATTTCCGTCCGTTTTCCGGCTTTTTAATCTTTCCGTTCTCCCTGGCCGCGGCATCCGGTATCACGTATACATCCATGTTGGGTACGGCCTTGATGAGACGGTCAATTATGGTGGGCTTCAAGTGGAGGAAACTGCGTTTCCTCACCGTCCTGCCTATGACAATCTTGGAAATGCCGTTCCTTCTGGCATAGCCCGCAATCTGCTGTACAATATCATCCCCGTAAAGGGTAATCACATTGGCCCTGAACTGCTTGGCCAGATTAATATTGGCCTCCATGCTCCTGCTGATTTTTGCATGTTCCCTTTTCATATCCGCTGTTTCCACCAGAACCGCTGTAAAATCCGCGTGAAACGCCCCTGCCATCCTGGCCGCAGTCCTGATTACCCTTGCATTGGTGGGGGAGGGGGACAGGCAGACCAGCACGTGCTCACCGGTGTAATAATCCTTGCCCGCCGCATCCCGCTCCCTGACCACCTCCCGGTTGACCCGGTCCGCTGTCCGCCTTAAGGCTATTTCACGCAGGGCAGACAGGTTTTCCACTGTAAAAAAGCGGACAGACGCCTTGTCCGCCTGGTCTTTGTGGTAAATCTTCCCTTCCTCCAGGCGCTGTCTCAGTTCCTCCGGCGCAATGTCCACCAGCTCCACCTGTCCGGCATCATCAAAGATATCGTCCGGGATTCGTTCATATACCCGCACATGGGTAATGGATGCCACGATGTCATGAAGGCTCTCCAGGTGCTGCACATTGACCGTGGTGTACACGTTGATTCCGGCGTCCAGCAGCTCAATCACATCCTGGTAGCGCTTTTTGTGACGGCAGCCCTGGGCATTGGTATGGGCCAGCTCATCCACCAGAATCAAATCCGGCCTTCTCATAAGGGCCGCATCCAGGTCAAATTCCTTCAGGATGATTCCCTTATACGTTACCGCCATTGGGGTCAGCAGCTCCATTCCGGCCAGCAGCTCCATTGTATCCGGCCTGTCATGGGGCTCTATGTATCCGGCCACCACATCCCGTCCCGCTGCCTTTTCCTGCCGGGCAGCCTCCAGCATGGCGTATGTCTTGCCTACTCCGGCCGCGTATCCGAAGAATATTTTAAGCCGTCCCCTTCCCTTGTCACTTTCCCTGGGGAAATTCTGCTTTAAAAGCAGCTCAGGGTCCGGTCTCTCATCCCGCTGCCCGTCCATAAGCCATTTCTCCTTTCTATTGCTCCGTTCTCTAAAACAGCTGTAGAGCTGCCGCAATGCACGGCAACTCTATACACCATAAGCAAATCATGTTTAAATCAGTCCATCCAGAGCCAGATTCACTTTCAGCACATTCACCCTGGGTTCTCCGAACATTCCCAGGAACCTGCCCGTGGTATACCTGCTGATGACGGCCTCCACATCCTCCACCGCCATATTCCGTTCCCTGGCAATCCGCTCTGCCTGGTAGCCGGCTGCCGCGGGAGAAATTTCCGGGTCCAGTCCGCTGCCTGAGCAGGTTACAAGGTCCACAGGAATGGGCTCCTCTCCCTTTTCCGGATGGGCTGCCCTGATTTTCTCCACCCGCTCAGCTATCATGGCTTCAAGCTCACTGCCTGCCGGTGTCTTGTTGGAGGCACCTGCATATGCCAGAGGCTCTCCGTTTTCGTCTGTAAATGTCCCTGTATCCACATTCATGACTCTGCCCCAAAGATACTGGTTTCCGGTAAACTCCTGGGCCAGAAGGGCGCTTCCATATTTAGTGCCGTCCTTGCCCACAATCACCGATCCGTTGGCCTCATGGCCAAATGCCACATTGGCCGCAGCCGTGATGACCGCCGGGTAAATGACGCTTGTTATGATTAACATGACCAGGAAAAAACCTGCCATTTTTGGCAATACTGATTTTACTGTTTTCATAAACATTCTCCTAACTTTGACTGATTCTGCTGTCTGCATCTGCTTCCTTCACACATCACACCACCAGCCCTGCGGCCGTGATCAGCACGTCGATTGCCTTGATTGCTATGAACGGAATGATGATTCCCCCCAGTCCATAGACCAGGAGATTCCCGGACAGCATCCGGGCCGCAGAGACTTCCCTGTACCTGACTCCCTTAAGAGCCAGGGGAATCAGGGCCACAATAATCAGGGCGTTATATATGATAGCCGAGAACACGGCGCTGTTTGCACTGTGAAGCCCCATTATATTGAGGGCTGACAGTCCCGGATACAATCCCATAAACAGTGCCGGGATGATAGCAAAATACTTGGCAACGTCATTGGCAATGCTGAAGGTGGTCAGGGATCCCCTTGTCATGAGAAGCTGCTTGCCTATCTTCACTATCTCAATCAACTTGGTGGGGGATGAATCCAGGTCCACCATGTTTCCGGCTTCCTTGGCTGCCTGTGTGCCTGTATTCATGGCCACCGCCACATCTGCCTGGGCCAGGGCCGGGGCATCATTGGTACCGTCGCCGGTCATGGCTACCAGATGGCCCCTGGCCTGGTAATCCCGTATCATGTCTAATTTGGCCTCCGGGGTTGCCTCTGCCAGAAAATCGTCCACACCGGCCTCAGCCGCAATGGAGGCAGCGGTCAGCGGATTATCGCCGGTAATCATAATGGTTCTGATTCCCATTTTCCTTAAATCCGCAAACTTTTCCTTCACACCCTGCTTCACAATGTCCTTAAGCTCCACCACACCCATAACGCGTCCGTTCTTTGCCACCACAAGAGGTGTTCCTCCCTGGTTTGCAATCCGCTTTACGATGTCCTCGCATTCCCTGCTGAACGCGCCTCCATGCCGGTCCACATAGGCTTTAATGGCGTCAGCCGCGCCCTTTCTGATCTCATTTCCATTGTAGTCAATGCCGCTCATCCTGGTCTTGGCAGTGAAGGGCACGAAGGAGGCCTGAAGCTCCTCCATATTCCTTGCGCGGATTCCGAAGCGCTCCTTTGCCAGAACCACAATGCTGCGTCCCTCAGGAGTTTCGTCTGCCAGGGATGACAGCTGGGCCGCATCTGCCAGCTCCATTTCCTTGTGGCCGTCCACCGGAATAAAGGCGTCTGCCTGGCGGTTTCCAAGTGTTATGGTACCCGTCTTATCCAGCAAAAGGGTATCTACGTCTCCGGCCGCCTCAATGGCCCTGCCGCTCATGGCCAGCACATTGGCCTGGTTCAGGCGGCTCATTCCCGCGATACCGATGGCAGACAGCAGAGCGCCAATGGTAGTGGGCGCCAGACAGATTAAAAGCGCTACCAGATTGGTGATGGATGTGGGATTGGCTGCTCCTGCCTCCACGGAGGAGAACACGGAATAGGAGTACAGGGACATGGTAACAAGCACAAAGATAATAGACAATGCCACCAGAAAAATCTGCAGTGCCAGCTCATTGGGGGTCTTTTTGCGGGAAGCTCCTTCCACCATTGCAATCATTTTATCCATGAAGCCCTCGCCCGGATTGCTGCTGACCCGCACCACGATCCAGTCGGATATAACCGTGGTGCCTCCTGTGACGGCACTTCTGTCACCGCCGCTTTCCCGGATTACAGGAGCTGACTCGCCGGTAATGGCGCTCTCATCCACCGACGCGGCGCCCTCCACCACGTCGCCGTCTGCCGGTATCTGTTCCCCTGCCTTAATATAGACAAGGTCCCCCTTTTTCAGTTCCGTGGATTTCACCCTGACGGCCTCGCTTTTGCGGTCAGCCGAAGGAATCCTGGATGCCATGGTATCCTTTCTGCCTGCACGCAGGGCATCTGCCTGGGCCTTTCCCCTTCCCTCTGCTATGGCTTCCGCAAAGTTACCGAATAAAACCGTAAACCAGAGGATGACGGATATGGCCAGTATATAACCCGGCGCAGCGTCCCTGATACCTGCCAGAGAAAACAGGAACATCACAAAGGTCAGGATGGCGGATACAAAAACCATAAACATGACCGGATTCTTTATCTGGGTCCTTGGATTCAGTTTAATAAAGGAATCCTTAAGGGCCCTGCACATAATCTCATGATTGGAAAATATACTCTTTTTTTGTTCATTCATGTCTCATTGACCTCCCTATGCTATCATCTGGAAAAACTCAGCCACCGGGCCAAGTGACAGGGCCGGGAAAAAGCTGAGGGCCCCTACCAGCAGTACCACGAAAATCAAAAGGAAGATAAACATGGCATTATGGGTGGGAAGGGTGCCGGAGCTGACTGCTACCTTTTTCTTTGCCGCCAGACTGCCTGCAATGGCCAGGGTGGCAAACATGGGCAGGAACCTTACAAACAGCATAATCAGTCCGATGCTCACATTCAGGAAGGGCGTATTTGCGTTAAATCCTGCAAATGCGGAACCATTGTTGCCGCCTGCGGATGAATACGCGTAAAGGACCTCTGACAATCCATGGGCTCCCGGATTATTCAGGCTGTCATGGGTGGACGGAAGCAGCGTGGCGATACCGCTGCCCACCAGGATGGCCACAGGGGTCGCAAGGCAGACCAGCACAGCCATCTTCATCTCAAAGGGTTCTATCTTTTTGCACAGGTACTCCGGCGTACGCCCCACCATCAGCCCCGCTATAAACACTGTAAGGATGGCAAACCCCAGCATACCGTAGAGCCCGCAGCCCGTACCGCCGAATACCACCTCTCCCAGCTGCATCAGCAGCATAGGAACAAGTCCGCCAAACGGCGTGTAGCTGTCGTGCATGGAATTGACCGAGCCGTTGGAAGCAGCCGTGGTAAATACAGCCCATGTCCCGGATGTGGCTATGCCAAATCTGGTTTCCTTACCTTCCATATTACCGCCTGCCTGTCCCTCAGTCCCCATATAGACCGCGCCGTCCTGGGCTATCTGGGGGGTGCCGGCCTGTTCACTGCAGCCCACAATGGCCAGCGCTGCCGCCAGCATGATGAACATGGCCAGGAACACCGCCACGCCCTGTCTCTTGTCCTTCACATTCCTGCCAAAGGTAAAGCACAGGCCCGCCGGTATGAGAAGCAGGGAAATCATTTCAAATAAGTTGGATAACGGAGTGGGGTTCTCAAAGGGGTGCGCCGAGTTGTTGCCCCAGAAACCTCCGCCGTTGGTTCCCAGCTGCTTAATGGCAATCTGGCTGGCAGCCGGTCCCAGAGGAACGACTCCCTTTGTGACCTCTGCGGCGGTGCCGTCCTCCTGTTCCACCACCACCGGTTCCACCAGCTGTACCTCATCGTACTGCTTAAAGGTCTGCGGAACACCCTGGGAGGCAATGGCAAGAGATACCACCACTGACAGCGGAATCAGTATGTAAAGGACTGTCCTTGTCATGTCGGTGTAGAAGTTTCCCAGTCCCCTCTCCTTCACGCGGACGAATCCGCGGATCAATGCGAACAACACCACAATTCCCACAGCGGCAGACACGAAATTCTGGAAATTCAGCCCGATCATCTGGCTGAAATAGCTCAGACTGGACTCTCCTGAATAGGCCTGCCAGTTTGTGTTGGTGGTGAAGCTGGAGGCCGTATTAAAGCCCAGATGCCAGCTCATTCCGCCCATTCCCTGGGGATTAAGGGGAAGCAGGTTTTGAAAGCACAGGATGATCCAGAGCACCGCCAGGCTCATCACGCTGAATACGGCTGTGCACACGGAATATTTCTTCCAGCCCATCTCCTCCTCTTTATCAATCCTCAGGACCCTGTAAATCAGGTTTTCCACAGGCAGCAGAAGCCTTGACAAAAACACCCGCTCCCCGTTCATCACCTTTCCCATATAGGACCCAAGGGGTATTGCTAACACTACCAGTATGACACAGTAAATTATCATCTGCAACGCCACATTCATCATTGTTTATCACCTCTCAATAAAATGATTACCAGGTAAGCCAGTATAATAACCGCGGTTATTCCTATGATACCTAACAGTAATGCCATGGATGATTCCTCCTCTTTTCAAGATAGGGGTATGGTATCACAGATGGTGATAAAGATTCCATATGGGAGCTGGCTGCTTTGTATAAATATAATGTTAATATAAAAGAAATACGCTCCGTCCTCTGTCGCAAAAACATAATGCGGCTGCACCCATGTATGCGATATACATGGATGCAGCCGCAGCTTATCACAATATTTTTTATTCCATTATTCCCAAAATACCGACATGAGCTCCCTGACAGCCCTCTCACTGTCCACCTCCACCGCAAAACGCACGTATTCCGCCTGGAACGGGTGCTCCCTCAGATCCGTCACAATCATTCCCCTGCAATAGGAGCCGCCGCACTCCACCCTGGCCTTCCTGCTCTCGGTACGGACCAGGCTGGGCGTCACGGCGCACATAACAGCCAGGGGATCATGGAGAGGACAGTCACCCATGCAGTAGTTCTGGGTCTGGTTTCCCCTAAGATAATGGACCATGGCCTGCCTCATATAATCCACTGCCGGACGGCAGGCCGGCTTGCAGCAGCCCGACAGCCAGTCCAGATGCTCCATTTTAAGCCTTGTCCTCATGGTGACATCCAGTCCCACTACCGTGATATCCATACCGGAGGTAAACACCTGGTCGCAGGCCTGGGGATCGCAGGCCACATTGGCCTCGGCCACAGGAGATACATTTCCGCGCATGGTCAGGGTACCGCCCATCATCACAAGGCCCTTTACCTTATGCACAAAACCGGGATATTCCCTAATGGTGCGGGCTATATTGGTCAGAGGGCCAAGGGTGATGACCATAAGCTCTCCCCCATACTGCTCAGCCAGATCCATGTGGAACCGGCTCACGTCCACGTCTCTTGTACTGCGGCGGCTGGGAGGTAATTCCACATTGCCCAGCCCGTTTTTGCCGTGTATAAAGGCAACCCGGCCGTCCCATTCCCGGCAGGATGGCTTCTCCGCCCCCACTGCCACCGGTATATCGGGCGCTCCTGCCAGGTCCAGTATCTTCATGGTATTCTCCGCTGCCAGCCATGCCTCTACATTGCCGCACACCGCAGATATGCCCACTATCTCTATCTCAGGATTAAAAAGCGCGTATAATAGGGCGATGGAATCATCCACACCTGTATCCACATCCAGTAAAACCTTCATCTGCCTCTCCTCTTTCATTATGTCATGCGGTATATCCCGGCGCCAGTATCCTGTCTGCTGTCCCGGCTTTCTCTGCCGCCTCTGCTGCCTCAGCCGCCAGTTCCAGGGCGCACCGGATCATGCTGTCCAGGCTCTGCTCCCGTTCCTCGTTGGTAAGAGCCCTGTCATGGTGGATGCTGCTCCCCACAGTCACCATGCTGAGCGCTCTCCTGCCTGCTCTTGCCGCTGTGCAGTAGAGGGACAATGTCTCCATTTCCTGGACCAGAACCCCCATTTTTTCCCACTGTCCTTTTTCTCCCTGACAGTCCTCATAGAACACATCCGAACTGTATACATTCCCTGCCCGGAAGGGGGTATGGCTGTTTCTGGCATGGGCCGCAGCGGCCTCCAGAAGGCCGAAATCCGCTATGGGTGCAAAGGTTCCCGGCAGATGGTACTGGGAGGGAAAGTTAGAGTTGGTGCAGCAGCCCATGGCCAGCACCAAATCCCCCACCTCCACATTGCGGTGAATCGCGCCCGCGGTCCCCACCCGGATGATTGTGTCCACATCATAATTGTGATAGAGCTCGTACGCATAGATACCCATAGAGGGAATGCCCATGCCGCTGCCCTGGACCGATAGTTTCTTACCCTTATAATATCCTGTATATCCATTCATGCCCCTTACCCGGTTGTAGCAGAATACGTCGGTCAGATAGGTCTCTGCAATGTATTTTGCGCGCAAAGGGTCACCCGGCATCAGGACAACCTTGCCAATCTGTCCTGGTCCCGCTTCATTATGGAATGTTTTCATATTTGATTACTCCGATTTCTTTATTATATTCCTGTCATTCTTTCTTCGTATGCTCAGCTCATGCTGCTCGGAACCAAAAAACAGCTTTTGGGACAGGACAGGCGTATCATACTCGGAATAGAGCACCTCCTCCAGAATCAGGATTGGGTCTCCCTCCTGCATGTTCAGTATATTTGCCAGACGCTCCCTGGCCTGTCCCAGCCGGATTTTGGCATCGCTGTACAGGCCGCCTTCGGACAGCAGCCCGGTATAATACTGGTAAACGGTATCTGGATTCTCCAGGTCCACATCGCTGTTGTCAAGTACCTCATGAGGCATATACACCATGGCAAAGCCGGCCGGCATATCACCGCAGTAGTAGGTTATGTCAATGACCGCCACCACGCTGGAGGGCCGCAGCTTAAGCACCTGCTGGTGCTTTTGGGTGGCCGGCTGGAACCCTATGGCGGTCACCACCTTATCAATGGGCCTGCTGCAGAAATCCACAATGGGATTTCCCACCTTCTCCAGCCCGCTTTTGCTCATATCCTGGTTGGAAAGCACAATGTTGCCCTTTCCCTGATGGTTTATGATTAAACCATCCTCCTGAAGAAGCAGCATGGCCTGCCGCAATGTGCCTCTGCTGACTGCAAGCTGTTCTGCCAGGATGTTCTCTCCAGGCAGCTTATCCCCAGCCTTATACTTTCCCTCTTTCAGCCATTGGCTGATGGTCTCATAGGCAGTCACATACAACGGTATCTTTACATTCTTTTCATTTATCACATTGTCCTTCACAGGTCTGCTTGCTCCTTTCGCGCGCCCGGCGGGCAGTCCTCACTATAGCTCACTATAGATTAGTATAGAACTAATCCACCAATTTGCCAAGTGCCTCCGGACCTTTCACCCTCTTTCCCACAAACAGCAGTACCAGCAGCGTCACCCCATAGGGCAGCATCTGGACAAACTGGGACGGGACAGACGCATCCGTCAGATAGAATCTGGCTGCCTGGGCCACCGCAAATATCATTCCGGCTCCCATGGAGCCCAGGGGCTGCCATCCGCCGAAAATGTTGGCTGCCAGTCCCATAAAGCCCCTGCCTGCCGTCATATCCGCCACAAACAGGTTGTTCTGGGAAATGGACAGGTAGGAACCTGCCAGCCCTGCAATGCTTCCTGCGGCTATCATGGCAATGTAACGGTAACGGTTCACCTGCACACCGGCAGTCTGAACCGCGTAGGGCTGGTCTCCAATGGCCCGGTACCTGAGTCCGAACTTGGTCTTATAAAACACAATCCACACCGCAGCCACAATAAGGAACATAGCGTAGAGATAGGGGGACTGGTCTTTAAACAAGGCCCCGATAACCGGAATACCGGAAAGGCCGGGTATGGTCAGATTGGAAATGGAGGGAACGGATTCCGACATTCCTTCTGTCTGCCAGATTGCCTTTAACATTACGGCCGTGATACCGCTGGCAAAAAGATTGATGCCCACACCTACCACTGACTGGTGGGCCTTCCATTTCAGACAGAAAAGGGCATAAAACCAGCCAATCATACCGCCCAGGACCACGGACAGAAGCACCCCGGCCATGGCTGATCCGGCTGCATAGGAACCGGCTGCCCCGGCAAACGCGCCGATGAGCATGATTCCCTCCACACCCAGGAGGATGATGCCCCCGCGCTCAGCGATGGTGCCGCACAGGGCCCCCAATATAATGGGCACTGAAAGCTGAAGGGTAAGTCCGATAAAATTATTAATCATATCCATATGTCATCCTCTCTTTCTGCTCCACTTAATCAGTTCCGGAGCCGCTACCAGGAGTATCACCAGACTCTGTATTACCGTCACCATGTTGGTGCTTACCATGGTCTCGCGGCTCATTCGCAGCGACCCCATATCCATGATTCCGAAAAGCAATGCGGTCAAAAGCACACCGGCCGGATGATTCCTTCCCAATATGGCCACGGCGATTCCCGTAAAGCCGAAGGATGGGGAAAAACCCTCTATAAAGCGGTGGTATTTTCCAAACACCTCTGTAATGCCCGCAAGGGCCGCGATTCCTCCGCTGATGGTCATGGACATAATCAGAAACATGTTGACACGGATTCCGGCTGTTCCGGAGGCAGAGGGATTGGCTCCCACTGCCCTCAGCTGGTATCCCACCGATGTCTTCCACAGGAATATGTACATGGCTGCCGCCACAAAGAGCAGCAGGAACAGTGCATAGGTGAGCTGGGTCCTGGGCACCAGCTTTCCGAACCAGATTCCCTCGGCTATAAGCTCAGTCTGGGCCGTGGAACCCTCTGTCTTAAAGGGCCCATTTACCAGATAGGATGTAAAAAGAGTACAGATATAGTTCAGCATAATGGCCACGATTACTTCATTGGTGCTGAATCTGGCCTTAAAAATGCCGGGAACGCTGCCCACAAGCATGCCCGCCGCGATTCCGGCCAGGATACTGATTACAAGCAGCAGGGGAGCAGGGAGCGCGCTAAAGTAAAGGGCGGTGATGACACTGGCCATGGCTCCTGCGTGAAGCTGGCCCTCTGCACCGATATTCAACATACCGCACCTGGAACCCATGGCCACGGCCAGGCCTGTAAAGGCCAGCGGAATGCTCTTGCTGATTGTATTGGCCAGGGACTGCGGTGTGCCCAGAGCTCCCTGAATCAGGGAACCGTAGGCTTTAACAGGGGATTCCCCTGCCAGGAGGATAAAAAGGGCTCCTATCAGAAGCGCAAGCCCTATGGATGCCAGGGATTTGCCTATTTCCGCTGTGTGCCTGCCGCCACGGATTTTTCCAACGGTCCGGGCTTTCTCACCTGTCCGGTCACCTCCGTCTGCCTGGGCGTTCTTATTGCTGTTCCATTTCATGAGCCCGCACCTCCTGTTTTTTTCCTGCCATGAACAGTCCGATTTCTTCCTTTGTATACTCCCCGTTGTCAAACTGGGCGCTGACCTCTCCCTCGTAGAATACAGCGATGCGGTCGCTCAGGTTCATGACCTCTGAAAGCTCTGCCGATATAAGCAGGATTGCCTTTCCCTGCTCCTTTAACTGAAGAAGTGTCTTATGCACCCTCTCAATGGCTCCGATATCCAGACCTCTCACAGGCTGGGCCACCACCACCAGCCCGGGATCATGGCTGATTTCCCTTCCCAGTATCACCTTCTGCTGGTTGCCGCCTGAAAGCTGTCCTATCTCCTGGTCCACACCGGCCACCTTGATTTCAAACTCCTCTACCTGTTTCTCTGCATCCTGTCTCAGCCTCTCATAATCAATGAAACCCTTCCTGCAATACTCCGGTGTTTCCTGATAGCCCAGCAGGAAATTCTCTGTAATGGAAAAGCTGGAAATCATGGCATTCTTATGGCGGTCCGATGGGATGTATCCCAGGCCCATGGCCTTCCTGTCCTTGACAGCCATGTTCTGGACCGGAATTCCATTTATAAAAATTTCGCCTTCCCTGACCCTGCGGTTTCCCACGATCATTTCCTCCAGCTCCTGCTGCCCGTTGCCATCCACCCCGGCAATGCCCAGGATTTCTCCGGCACGGACCTTCAGGCTGACGGTTTCCCCGGCCCTCTCATGAAGGCGCACACCTTTCAGCTCCAGAACGGCCTGGCCGGTTTTCTGTCCCCTCTTTGCCACGATGTTCTCCACCTGCCTGCCCACCATCTGGGTGGCCAGCTCCCTCTCATTGGTGGAGCTGGTGTCGCACCGGAACACCACCTTCCCCTTCCTGATGACTGTAATGCGGTCAGACAGGGACATGGTCTCATTCAGCTTATGGGTGATGAATATGATGGTCTTGCCGTTTTCCTTTAGCTGGCGCAGAATCTTAAACAGCTCGTCCACCTCCTGGGGCGTGAGAACCGCGGTGGGCTCATCCAGGATAATGATGTCCGCTCCGCGGTACAGGGTCTTAAGTATCTCCACCCTCTGCTTCATGCCCACGGACAGGTTCACCACCTTCTCCTGAAGGTCAATCCTGAATCCGAACCGTTCCACCAGCTCCTCCACCTTTTTCCGGCTTTCCTTCCGGTTGAGGAACAATCCTCCGGATTCCTTTCCCAAAATAATGTTTTCAAGAACCGTCAGCTGATTCACCAGCATAAAATGCTGATGAACCATTCCGATTCCCAGGGCATAGGCATCGTTGGGATTGGCTATGGCGGCCTTTTTTTCATTGATGAATATCTCTCCCGCATCCGGATGGTACAGCCCGAAGAGAATATTCATCAGAGTGCTCTTACCAGTTCCGTTCTCACCCAGGAGGCAGTGGATTTCCTGCTGTCCCACGATGAGATCAATCCCGTCATTGGCGCGTACCGGCCCAAAACATTTGACGATTCCAATCATTCTGATTGCGTCCATATCTTCCTCCTCTATTTATCCGGCCTATCTTAATTAAGCTCAGAGGGAACCTGAATCTCTCCTGATATAATTTTCTGCTTCAGCTCGTCCAGTCTGGCCAGGATATCATCGGAAACCTTGATATTGCTTCCCTCCACCGTCACATCCACGCCTCCGTCGCTAAGGCCCAGCATCTGGTTCTCCCCTGTATAGGTATCCTCCACAATGCTGGCAATGGCGTGGTATGCGCAGGAATCCAGCTTTTTAAGCATACTGGCCATAATATAGTCCGGAGCGATGCTGTTCTGGTTTAAGTTCACGCCGATGGCAGCAAAGCCTTTTTCCTCGGCGGCCTGGAACATGCCCATTCCCGAAGCACCCGCTGCATGGAAGATTACGTCGGCTCCCTTTTCCACAAAGGTGTTGGCAATGGTCTTGGCAGTGGTGGGGTCATTGAAGCCGCCCGCGTAATCTACAAGCACCTTCATTTCCGGTTCAATATACTCAGCCCCTGCCTTGTAACCTGCTGCGAAGCGGTTGATAAGGGGATTATCCACACCGCCGATGAATCCGATGGTCTTTCCGTCTCCCAGCTTGTCATCTGTCTTTTCCTGCTTTGCAAGGGCTGCCAGGGCGCCTGCCAGAAACGCTCCCTCCTGCTCCTTACAGGAATAGGAGGCTACATTGGGAAGATCAGAGGTGGCATCCAAGAGGGCAAACCGCTGTTCCGGATATGTGGAAGCCACATTGGTCAGGGCATCCACCTGTTCTGCCCCCACGCAGATAATTAAATCATAGTCCCCGGACGCAGCCATCTCATCCTGGATGATTTCCTCATCTGACACGGACTTTGGCTCCACCTCATCGTAAGTGATTCCGTAATCAGCGGCAGCCTTTTTAACACCCTCCAGGGCCAGGTCGTTAAAGGAATTGCCTCCCAGTCCCGCCTCTGTGAAAATGATTCCTATGTGTGCTCCTCCCCCGGAACCAGTTCCGGTCCCATCTGCTGCTTCCCGGGAAGTCTGCCCGCTCCCTGCGTCTGGCTTCGGTGCAGACGAACCGCATCCCATCACTGCACTGCCTGCAATGCCAACTGCCGCACATAATGCTGCCCACTGTCTGATTCTTTTCTTCATCATGTTCCCCTCCATTTTATACCTGTTTTGTTTTAGTATATATATGTTGCTTAACTTGTTTAACAAGTTATCTAAAATGTAGCATGATTTATTATATTTGTAAATCCCAATTTTACATTCACCCATAGAATCGTTAAATCTTGCTAAATACAGGCAAACTTTTCTGTGCAATTTTACATCTGTATTCCCTTAAATTTACAATATATTGGAATGATTGAGATACCCGGATCACAGCCTGGCCAAAAGGACAAAAAAAGCCGGATGGTTTTCATTATCTGAAAGCCATCCGGCTCCGGCCTGTAACGATACTCAGGATTCCCATATGGGAAGCAGGCCCTATATTCTGTGCGCCACCGCTTTTATTCCACTAAAAAAACAAGTACCGATTCAGATTTCTCCTCCTCGATACCTGTTTTTTGTTTTTCTGCTCTCTTTACTCTGTTCTTTTGGATTTCCTTTACTTATACGGTCTGTTTATTTTCACCTTTCATTATCAAGTACATTTTAATGATACTTTCTCGTCATATCATTATAAATGTTCCCGTTCCTTGATCATCTACTCAGTATTTGAAAATATAACGGGACTCGTATTGTATCAGTTTCCTTTTGAACATTTCATCAGGCAGATTCCTTATTCTCTGTTTTCTATAATAATCATTTGATTATATGGAAAACGAAAAATCACTTTCCGGTGGTCTGTACCTCCTTTTTTAGATTTCGTTCTTTTTGATAGTTTTAGTATACTCAAAAGGAGGTCATTTGTCAATACTTTTTTATTAATATCTAAATTTTAATAGTCTTTTTCGTATATATTGTATAAATTTTCAGTTTTTTCACGACAATCAGACAAATCTGCACACTACCTTTTTGCAGCAGCAGCTTCCTATTCTCCCACTACCATTATTCTCCTACTACCCTGTATGTCTCCTCCACAATGCGCTCCATGGCGTTGAGTATGTTCTCATAGCCGGTACAACGGCAGAGATGCCCGGATATCAGCTTTTTCAGCTCCTCCCGGTTGTACTTCTTTCCTGTGCCTACAATCTCCACGGCCGACATAATAAGACCGGGGGTGCAGAATCCGCACTGCACGGCCGCCTCTTCTATGAAGGCTTTCTGGATGGGGCTCAGCTCGCCGTTGGGACCCTTTAAGCCCTCCACGGTCATGATACTTTTGCCGTCCGCCCACATGGACAGATAGATGCAGGAATCAATGGCCTCTCCATTTACAAGGACCGTACAGGCCCCGCACTCCCCAACCTCGCAACCCTTTTTTACGGATGTGAAGCCCAGGCGGCGAAGGGTATCCAGAAGAGATTCCCTGTCATCCACAGCAGTCTCCTGTTCCTTTCCGTTAATTTTCAGCTTGATTACTTTAAGCATCTGCCTTACCTCCTGCCAGTGTGATGGATGTTTTAAGAGCGCGCCTGGCCAGCTCCCCGATGAGCTGCAGGCGGAATTCCCGGCTGGCCCTCCAGGATGTGCGGGGATTTACCTGGGACAGGGCTTTATCTGCAAACAGGTCATATATGGTCGCATCTGACACCTGTTTCCCGCGAAGGGCTTCTTCCGCCTCGTAACAGCGCACCGGAGTGGGGGCCGCCACGCCGTAAGCCAGACGTACGTCTTCCAGCACTGTTTTATCAGGCGACAGCTTTACCCTCACCGCACATCCCAGTGTTGCAATTTCCATGGCCCTGCGTTTTCCGTATTTAATATAATGGCCTTCCCATCCCTCATAGTTTTCCCTGGTAATCTTAAATGCCGTACAGACCTCATTCTGCTTCCTGACCGTACGTCCGGGACCTGTATAGAATTCTGTAACCGGCACTTCCCGTACTCCCTCCGGCCCTTTTAACACCACTGTAGCATTCAGGGCGCACATGGTGGAGGCAGAGTCCGCAGAGGTGGCCCCATTGCAGATATTCCCTCCGATGGTGGCCGTATTTCTCACCTGAGGTCCTCCCACCTGGTCCACTGCCTCCCCCAGCATGCTGAGGTGTTTCTTTATAATGGGGTCATTGGTTATATGGGAAAAGGAAGTTGCAGGCCGGATGATGATGGTCCCGTCCTCCTCCAGGCTGACGCCTTTTAACTCCGGGATATTGTGGATGGATACCAGGCCCCTGCCTGCATCCTTTCCCTCCCTGACGCGTATGAGCACATCCGTCCCCCCGCTGATGACCTGGGACTGAGGGTCCGCGGTGAGGGCGGCAATGGCGTCCTCCACCGAATCTGCTTCGTAAAATGACTTTATATCAAACATGATGACTCTCCTTTATACTTACCTGACCTGCTGTTTTACATCAGCCATTACAGCTCTATATCAAACCCTTTGCCTGAAATGCCTCTATGAGCCTCTGTGGCGTCATGGGTATGGTATCCATGGCAACGCCTGTGGCATGGAGCACTGCATTGCGCAGGGCCGGCGCCACCGGGATGGCCGGCGGTTCTCCCAGGGACTTATTTCCGTAAGGGCCGGTGGGGTCCTCAAGCTGGATAAACTTCACATGAAGGTCCGGCGTATCCATGGCTGTGGGAATCTTATAATCCAGCAGATTATCATTGAGAGGCCTGCCGGCGTCATTATATAAGAATTCCTCGGACAGGCCGTATCCCAGGCCCATGGACATGCCGCCGTGCACCTGCGCCTCTGCCAGCTCAGGGTTGATCAGTATTCCGGAGTCATGGACATTTACAATGTCCTTTACCGTCACCTGTCCCAGGGGCATATCCACTTCCACCTCCACAAAACAGCAGCCGGAGGAAAATGAATTGTCCCTGCATTGGTTGGTGACCTCCGCAGTGATGTGCTCAGAGCGCTCCAGGGAGTAAAAGGCGGTAAGAGCCAGGGTTTCCATGTCAAGAAGCTCTTTTCCCGTGGCCTTCTCCACAATGTGATCGTGAGCCACGTCCATCTCTTCTGCCGGGCGGCCTCCCAGCATAAACCCGGCATAATCCAGAATCCTGGCCTTCAGCTGCTGCGCGCATTTCTTGACAGCCATACCGGTCACATAGGTCTGGCGGGATGCATACGCCCCTGTGTCAAATGGGGCTGTATCTGTGTCCTGTGTGGATACAATATACACTTTTTCCAGGGAAATGCCGGTTGTCTCAGCTGCCATCTGGCTGAATGCAGTGTCAGCACCCTGTCCTATTTCCGTGGCTCCCAGCTGAAGCTGCATGGAGCCGTCCTGATTCAGTATCATCCTGGCGGAGGCAGTCTCCAGTGAAATGGGATATACCCCTGTCTTATAACAGAAGATAGCCATTCCCACTCCCCTTCTCACGGGGCCTGTCTGGTTGGCATAAGCCCTGCGCTTCTCCTCCCATCCAATGTACTTCGCCCCTTCCTCCATACACTTTTTAAGGCCGTAGGAATGGAAGGTAATGCCGTTGGCAGGGTCCACGAATCCCTCTCCCATGCAGTTTTCCATGCGGAAAGCCAGGGGGTCTGCGCCGATTGCCCGGCACACATCGTCCGTAAGGCATTCCGATAAAAAGGCTGCCTGGGGAATACCGTATCCCCTCATGGCTCCCGCAGTGGCAGTGGAGGTCCATACCGTGTAGCAGTCAATCTCAGCCCCCAGCCGGTCCTGGTAAATATCCTTGAATACATTGCCGCAGTTGGCGCAGATGGCGTGGCCGTGGGACGCATAACCGCCGTTGTTGGCATAGGCTTCCAGCTTCCTGGCAAGCATTTTTCCGTCTTTTGTGGCCAGGGCCCTGCATTTCCCGTCAATGGCATGGCGGGTCCTGGTGCCGTAAATGGTTTCCTCCCTGCTGATTTCCAGGCGGACCGGACGCCCTCCCACCACTGTGGTCAGATAGGCATTTAAGGGCTCATAGAGCACATCCTGTTTGTTGCCGAAGCCGCCGCCGATGTAGGGCTTGATGACCCTTATCTTTCCAACCGGCAGTCCCAATGCCTGGGAAATGACGCGGCGCACAATATGGGGAATCTGCGTGGAGGACGTAACTGTTATCTTGCCCCCCGGCTCCTGATAAGCCCAGGATACCGGCAGTTCAATATGGCAGTGGGAAATACGCGGGGTGTGGTACTCCCGTTCCAGGACCACCAGATTCTCCTTTCCGTACTTCTCCTCAGCCTCCCTGAGCCCTTCCTCAAAGGTAAAATCCTCTGGCCCCATGGTGAGATGGGAATGGACAATTACATTGTCCTTTCTCAGATCAGGGTGGAGAGGCGTGGCATCCTCTGCCATGGCCTGTTCCACTGTGACCATTGGTTTGTATTCCTCATATTCCACCTTTATGAGTCGGGCCGCCTGCTGGCAGGCCACATCATCCGAGGCAATAACGGCAGCAATGTCATCCCCATAGAGCCTGACGCGCCGGTTCAGAAGCTTTCTGTCCCCGATATCCTGGTGGGCGGCCTCCACACTCCACGGATGACCGGCTGTGGGAAACTGGTAATCCGGCACATCAAAACAGGTGACGATTTTCACAACGCCCGGCACCTTAAGGGCGTCCTCAAGGTCAAACCTCTTAACAAGCCCATTGGCAATGGTGGAATGGACCACCCTGGCGCACAGGCAGTCCCTTGGTTCCAGATCCGATGTGTACTTTGCCTCTCCTGTGACTTTTGCGTAAGCGTCAACACGGGTAACGCCTTTACCTACTATATTATTCATGATAAATCCGTCCTCTTTTCCATTTTCCTGCCTCTTTAGAGGGCCAGCTTCCATATAGCTATCAATATAGAAAATACAGCAATGCCTTTTTTCAGAAGAATCTGATTGATTTTAACCGCATTCCTGCTTCCGTATACAACTCCTATGCCGTGGAACACAAGGGCCGCCGCCATAACAGGCAGAAGATCCTTGACGGAGCACTGCATCATGTATCCGATGCAGGCAGGTATGCCGATGAACACAGAGTTAAAGAGGGCCACTCCCACCGCGGTCCTGATGCCGATTCCCAGAACCACCAAAAGGGGCATGACCAGCACCGGTCCCCCGGCGCCTGACAGGGAGCACACGGCTCCTGTGACAAATCCCAGAATCAGTGTGGCTGCCAGGTGATCTGAGATGACATATGCCCTGCCGCCCTCCTCCTGGCTCTTATCCTTGCGGAGCAGGATGGAAATACCCGAGAGAAGGACCACCACGTACAGGATAACCTTTACCGTGGATTCCGGAATGATGAGATTCAATTTCACTCCCAGGACAGCGCCTGCAAGGCTTCCCAGACTGAGGCGGATGCCGAATGGGATATCCAGGTTTCCCGCCTTGTTATAATTGACGGATCCCAGGGCCCCCGACACAATGAATGCCGCAAAGCTCAGCGCCAGCCCCTCCGTCACCCCCATTCCCAGAGGACCTGTATACACGATGGGAAGCAGAAAGCCTGCCACCCCCGTAAGTCCTACAAACGCGCCAACTACCAGGTTCGCTGCCATAACAATCATCCAGAACACCATGAACCAGTTTTCCTCCTTGCTATATCTTTATAGAATCATTTAAAATGTATCTGCATTTTCTTCCATATACTTCCGGGATTCGTACATAATACGCTCCTCGTCCAGAGACAGGACCTCCCTGTTCTTCATGAGAATCCGGCCTCCCACTATCATATCCTCCACATCGCCTGCATTTACACATTCAAACAGTGTGTGAATCTTGTTTCCAGTGGGGCACAAATGGGGCTGGTCCATGTTAATGCTGATGATATCCGCCTTGTATCCGGCTTCCAGACGGCCCAGGCTTCCTTCCTCGTTAAGGGCTGCGGCCCCGCCTTCCAGCACAATCTTTAAAATAGTCTCAGCCGGCATCACCTTGGGATTTCCGTTGGGAACGCCGTGGTATATATTCATGACAGAGCGGAATATCTTCATCTCATTCCAAAGGCTTAAGCCGCCGTGGGCCGCTCCGTCCGAACCCAGGCCCACCGGAATTCCCATTTCCAGAAGCTGCGGCGTATCCGGCACTGCTTTGCCGCAGTTGCTGAAGGGACAGTGGCAGGTCTTTACGCCCCGCTCCATCACCAGGGATTTCTCCTGCTCGGAAAGTATCAGGCTGTGGGCGCCCAGGAAATTGCTTCCCAGCACATGCATTTTCTCCAGATACTCATAGGGCCGCATTCCCTCCCGGTCCACGATACCGTTGATTTCCCCCATGTACTCGTTCATATGGGCCTGAAGCATGGTGCCCCGTTCCCTGGCCCGCATAGCTTCCAGCTCCACAAGACGGCTGGAACAGGAATTCAGTGCCCGGAGAGAGTAATACACCTTAAGGTTTCCCTTTCCGTGGAACCTGTCATAGAGGGAATCCGTACGCTTTAACGCTTCCTCCGCGTCCATGGCTATGGACTCCGGCAGCCCCTCCTCATCCATGGTGGAATAGGACAGTGCGCCGCGAAGGCCGCTTTCCTCGTAGACAGAAGCCGCTGTCTCCATATGGTAGCTGCCCGCGTCGATGAATCCTGCCGTACCGCATTTTATCATCTCCAGAGCAGCTGCCTGGGCGCAGAGACGCATTTTATCCGGAGTCAGCGTGCTCTCAAAGGGAAGCATGATTCTGGTCCAGATTATGGGCTTTGCATCCAGCACCAGCCCTTTTAGCAGCTGCTGTCCCGTGTGCATATGGCTGTCAATAAGACCGGGCATAAACAGCTTTCCTTTTCCGTTTATTGTCTCAACGGCCTGATATTTTTTCCACAGCTCCTTACCGGTCTCCAGAATCCTTCCCCCGGAAACCGCCATATCCACATGTTCCTCCAATTGGTCATACTTTATCAACAGGGAACCATCTTTTATTAACAAATCACATGTCTGCATCTTATCTTCTCCTTTTTCAATCGGACGGCCTGTCAGATATCTCGCACCCCGCCGTCATCTCTTCACGCTATCAGATAACGCCTGCCAGGCTGAGAAGCATCTGGTCCCAGAGGCAGGAGCCAAGAAAGGTTCCTGTCATAACGAAGATCCCCACTATCAGTATCTTCCAGCCCTGGCTGATGAACGTCTTTAACTGGTCGCTGATGGCCAGGCCCGCAAACGCTCCAACCATGGTAAAGGGGGCCGTAAAATTAATGTTGGAGGCTGCCTGTATCACAAAATCCCTTACCGGTGAAATAGGGGACGCGGAAAGCAGCCCTATGATGGAGCAGTAAGCCACGATGGGAAGCTTCAGCGGAAGCACCTTAGTGAGTACGACCGCTGCCATGGATATCACAATAAGTACTGCCAGTCCGGGAATGGAATCCGTGATTCCCACCCCATAGCCAATCAGATTGGCAAGACCGGTTCCGCATGCCGCCAATACAAACAACACAAGCCATTCTATGTATCTCATACCGTCTCCTCCTTAATATCCCTGCCCTCTTTGTTCTTTAAAGCAAACCGTCCCAGCTTGGGTTCCAGAATCGTATATAATTTGTCCGTCATGGGTATGGCGATAAACATGGTAATATACATGCCCGTGATTCCGGCAATGGTTTCACCCACGCTGGCCATGGCTGAAATGGTATCGGTCCATTCCGGATAAATAGCGCACAGGCTGGCGCTTGAGCTTGCCATCATAATTCCCGCTCCTACACCGGAGCCAAGTCCCAGAGCCTGTGGATGGAACCATCCTGTCATTCCCACCACAGATGCCATGAGACCGAAGTAGATGGTACCTACCATACCGCCTACGATGTAGATGGAAAGGCTTCCTCTGGCCTCTGCCGAGTCAGGTCCGTAGATGTTGTTAATCAGCGCCATGTGGTACTCCCTGTTGATGGAATGACAGGAACCGATGGCCTCCCGTTTCATGCCCAGCAGGATTGCAACAGGCAGTGCCAGGAGCGGCCCCAAAAGATTTCCAAAACCATGAAGCAGAAGGACCGGACCGGACTGAAGAATGGTGTCGATGTTTGCCCCTGCCGTAATCCCCAGTTTGGCGATAAAGGGACATATACCCACCACCACCAGTTTGGAAGCCGCCTTCACATGCCTGTTATCCACGATTTTAAGCACCTGCGGCCCGCTTAATACCCCCAGAATAATTGCATAGAAAATCGGGAACAGGATAAACATTCCTTTCCCCACCGGAATCTTAATCTGGCCGATATTATCCGCTATGAGGATGAATCCAAATGCCAGGGCGTAAATCTTCCATTCCAGTGCAAACCGTTCCTTAAGGGAACCATACACATATGTTTCTTTTTTGCCGCTCATAAGAGCCCCTCCTTTCCAGCCGGCCATATTTTATTTATTTTCACCCCGGCCGGCTGTTACAATCACCTTGTATTGAATATTTTAGACAAATTCCCAAGATTAAAAAAGGACAAATGAGCACTTTTAACAAGAAAATACATTGATTTTAAGAAATATAAAATGATATACTTACAATAAATGACTGAATAAAGCGGGGAATACAAATGACACTGACAGAATTGGAAGCGGCCGCGCCCGCCCTGAAAGAATATACAAAGAACATGCCCGAGGACATCCGCAGCCGCTGCACCGTAAGGACCCATGCGGCGGGCTCCATCATTCACCAGAAAAATATGGAATTAGGGTATTTCGGAATTGTTGCAAAAGGTGAAAACCGGGTCATCAATGAATTTGAAAATGGAAATGTCTATATGATTGAGAGCAATAAAGCCATTGACTTTATCGGGGAGGTCACCATTCTGGCCGGAATGAGCCACACCTCGGTGACCATCGAGGCCGTGACCGACAACGTGGTGGCCTACATAAGCCGCAGGGATGCCGAGCGCTGGCTGGCATCCGACATAAACATACTGAACCTGGCTGCCCGCCACACCGCCTTCAAGCTTTACCGTTCCTCTTACAATAACGGGGCCAAGCTGTTCTACCCGCCCTCCTATCTTCTGTTGGATTATATGGTAAAGTACGGACGCCAAAACGGCATGGAATCCTCCCGCGGCATGGGGTCGTCCCGTGGCATGGGGACATCCCGCGCCCCGGCATCCGTCACTGTGCTGCGCACCCGGCAGATGCTGCAGGAAGAAATCGGCGTCAACGTAAAAACCCTCAACCGTACCATACGCCAGCTAAAGGAGGAGGGATTCTTTTCCATATGCAAGGGGAAGATAACCTTTACCAGGGAGCAGTATGAGAAGGCCATAGAGTGGCTGGAGGCGGAAAAGGATAAATAGAAAAAGAATCAATAAGAAACAGGATTTTCCCGCCATATAATCCCAGGAAATCAACCAATGTTTCCCTTACTCTTTCTGATATAATGGCAATATTCTAACTAATTTCAGGAGAATTGCCTTATGAATCAGACATCAGCCTTATCCCCGGTAACAGAAGACTACGGCGCTGCCCAGATACAGATACTGGAGGGGTTGGAAGCAGTGCGCAAGCGCCCCAGCATGTACATCGGCAGCACGTCCTCACAGGGGCTTCACCACATGGTATATGAAATCGTGGACAATGCCGTGGATGAAGCTCTGGCAGGCCACTGCACCCTGATTCAGGTATACCTGAACAAGGACGGCTCTGTAACGGTCCGCGACAACGGCAGGGGGATTCCGGCGGGAATCCAGACAAAAACAGGACTGTCCGCCATCCAGGTGGTATTTACAGTTCTCCATGCCGGCGGAAAGTTCGACGACAGCAACTATAAGGTTTCAGGAGGCCTTCACGGTGTGGGGGCTTCTGTAGTCAATGCGCTGTCCTCCCATCTGCATGTGCAGGTGGACCAGGACGGCTTTTCCTACGCCCAGTCTTATGAACGCGGCATACCTGCAGCCCCTGTAAAACAACTGGGTCCGTGCAGTCAGGGGACCCACGGCACCACGGTGACCTTTATACCGGACCAGGACATTTTCCCTTCCATTGCCTGGGACAGGAATATTCTGGAGGAACGGCTCCGGGAGACAGCGTTCCTGACACAGGGTCTGGAGATATCCCTGTACGATTTGCGGAGGGACCCGGCCGGCGAGGCAACCTGTCCGGTGACCGCCTGGTCCCGTACCTTCTGTTTCCAGAACGGGCTTAAGGACTTTGTATCCTGGCTGGAGCAGGACGGTGAACCCCTTTATACAGGAATCATTTCCGGCCGCCATGAGACAGATAAGGTGCAGGCGGAATTTGCCCTTGTGCACAACTCCTCCTACAGCGAGCAGCTCTTAAGCTTTGCCAATAACATTTCCACACCAGAGGGCGGCACCCATGTGACGGGTTTCCGCCAGGCGCTGTCCAGGGCAGTCAATGACTATGCCCGAAACGCAAAGCTTTTAAAGGACACGGATTCCTCCCTGAGCCGGGACGAGCTCTCCGAGGGTCTGACCGCGGTCTTAAGTGTACGTCTCCAGGACGCCCAGTTTGAAGGCCAGACAAAGCAAAAACTGGGAAGCAGCCATGTGCGCCCGGTGGTGGAGCAGATGGTGTATACACGTCTCACGCTGTTCCTGGAACAGAATCCCGCGGCGGCAAAGGCCATATGCGACAAGGCCATGTTAGCCAGGAAGGCCAGAACCGCTGCCAGAACCGCCAGGGAAATGGCCCGCCGCAAAACCGCGCTGTCCGGACTCTCCCTTCCCGGCAAGCTGGCGGACTGTTCCAGCAAAAATCCCGGTGAATGTGAGCTGTTCATCGTGGAAGGCGACTCGGCAGGCGGATCAGCCAAGCTGGCCAGAAGCCGCGAAAACCAGGCGGTTCTCCCCCTCCGGGGCAAGATACTCAATGTGGAGAAGGCGTCCCTGGACAGAATCAGCGCCAACGCGGAAATTAAGGCCATGATTTCCGCCTTCGGCACAGGCATACTGGACACATTTTCCCTTGAAAACCTGCGGTACAACAAAATCATCCTTATGACTGACGCGGATGTGGACGGCGCCCATATCACCACGCTTCTGCTGACCTTCCTCTTTCGGTTCATGCCGAAGCTGATCGAGGAGGGACACGTATTTTTGGCCCAGCCCCCTCTTTACCGGGTAGAAAAAGGAAAGAAACTCTGGTATGCTTATAGTGACAGCGAGCTTGAGCAGACCATAAACGCCATCGGGCGGGACGGCACCTACAAAATCCAGCGCTACAAGGGGCTGGGAGAAATGGATGCCGGACAGCTCTGGGAAACCACCATGGACCCCTCCAGGCGCACGCTCCTGCGCGTAACCATAAATGACATGGAAATGTACCATGAGACCTGCCAGACCTTCTCCATCCTAATGGGAGACGAAGTGGAGCCCCGGAAAAATTTCATTCTGGAACATGCGCAGTATATTTCCATGCTGGATATCTGATAAAGGGGGATTTTGCCTTGAACCGGGATGATTTACAGCTTTTTATGACCATACTGGAAGAAAATAATCTAATAAAGGCAGCCGAACAGCTCTACCTCTCACCATCCACTGCCGGTTCTCGGCTGAGAGCCATGGAGGAAGAGCTGGGCTACCCGCTCTTTGAGCGCAGAAAAGGAGTCAAGTCCGCCCTGCCCACATCCAGGGGACTTGCCTTTTCCCATATCGCGTCCCAGATGCTGGCCCTTTGGAATGAAGCGGACCAGATAGGGGGAATGAGCGATTCCCCCTTCCTGACCATCGCCACGGTGGACAGCTTTCTGGACTATAATCTGACGCCGTTTTACAGGGAGCTCATATCCCTGCACGGTTTTTCCCTGGATATCAAATGCTATCCCGCGGACATGATTTACTCCCTTGTAAGCAGCAAACAGGCTGATGTGGGATTTGCCCTCTATGACATCAGCACCCCCCATGTAAATGTGACCCCTCTCTCAGAGGATGACATGGTGCTTGTGGTTCCGGAAGGCTCCGGTCTGATACCGGCAGAGGATTGCCCTGCTCAACCGGTTCATCCGTCCGTCCTCCCTCCTGACAGGGAGCTTTTTACCGGCTCCTCCGCCAACAGCAATATCGGATGGGGTCCCCAGTTTAAGCTGTGGCACGACCGGTATATCAGATCCGGCTCCCGACCCCTGGTGACAGCCACCAGTATTTCCATTTTGAATGATTTCCTGGAAGCCGGGGATTACTGGACCATCATGCCCTCCACCACGGCCATGGGACTAAAAAAGCAGTACCCTGTCCGGATACTGCCCCTGTCACCGGCTCCTCCCCGGCGTACCCTCTATATGCTGAAACATAACACCCCTTCCAGGATATCGCTGGAGAACATGGCTCTCTTTACGGGATATCTGAATGAGTATCTGGACAGGAAAAATTCGTTAATACTGTAATTGTTGCGAAACAGCCGTTTAGATACCAAACACATGCCTGCAGAATTCCAGCGCACCCTTTGCATCCCTGTCCAGTGCTTCCTCAGAAAGATCCGGCACCATGTCTCTCCATATCTTTATCTCAGAACCGATGGTCCCTCCCTGCATGACAAAAGGTTCCATGACAGCGGCTCCCTGATAGTTAATATCACGGAGCGCCTGCCCTATCTCAGCCCATGGCAGGCTGCCTTTTCCCGGCACCAGGCGGTTCTGTTCTCCCAGATGGAGATGTCCCAGCCTGTCTCCCGCCTTGCGGATTGCATCAGCCATATTTGTCTCTTCAATATTCATATGGAAAGTATCCAGCATGATTTTTACATGGCTGCTTCCAATCTCATCGACAAAATCAATTGCCTCTTCACAGGTATTAAGAATATACCCCTCATAGCGGTTCAGTACCTCCATTCCAAGCACCACGTCACATTCCTCCGCTGTTTTGGACAATTCCCTCAGATTCCTGACAGCCCTGGCCCGGTCTCCCTGCTTGTCATTATTAATGGTAAAATCCACGGGCCAGTAGGAATATAATCCCCCTCCCAGGATATGGATATCCATTACCTGCAGCTTTGGAAGCAGGTCCTTGAAGAATGTCATGGCCCGTCTCACTGCCTCCGGGTCTTCTGAACACAGATTTTCTGCTTTAGTAGGTCCATAACCAGCTGTTAGAACAAGCCCTTTTTCTTTGGCGTATTCACGTAGCTCAATCAGCTGTTCCTTGGTTGTGTATACATCTCTGAGGGCTGCACAGGAAATTTCCAGGACATCAAACCCCAAAGCAGACACCTTATCCATATACTTCTTATAATCAGCAAACCATTCCTTCGTCCAATAAGCAAAATAAATACCATATTTCATCCCAGCTACCTCCTCTTTAAAATACCTCAAACAAATGTTCAAAAAACTTCTCTTTATTAACCTTCATGGCTACTCTATGACGCCCATCGCTCTTTTTCTTCCAGTAAGTGAATCCTGAAAGCAAAGAGCTGTCTGTTTCTATGAATAAGTCCCCCTGTTCAAATAAACACACATCATCGTGAAACAGGGAAACTGCTGCCAGCGGGTCATGGAATGTGACTCTCTCTTCATCCTTAAACCACTCTCTGGCAATATCTAATACTGGTTCCAGAATCGGGTGGCGGAACAAACCTTCCGCTTCCTCCGGCTTCATAATTAACTGACTGGTCACATTCAAACCGCAGGTAATGTGTTCCCGCACATCTGCCCCATATACAATCTTTGTCGCGTGAGGGTCGATAAGTGCGTTATTTTCAATAACTCCCTTACTTCCCAAAACAATAACATCACTCTTTTCCATAGCGCTCATGGTCTCGCCTGTATTATCGTATCTGGTATATGTAGGCGAGCCGCACATAAGCACAATACGTTTTAACAAGGAAGCAATTTCAGGGTCCATTGCAAAAAGCAGCCCCACATTGGTGAGAGGGGCAATACATACCAATGTAATCTCCCCTGGATTCCTTCGTATTACATCCTGCATGAACGCAACCGCACGGTTAGGCGGAAATTCCTTTTGATGTTCCCATCTGCCGAGTACCTTTTTCTGCGGTGCATACAACTCAATCTGGGGAACAAAAATAGGATTTTCACATCCCGGATAAATAGGTATGTCTTCCCTCCCCGCTATGCGGCACAGTACGCTTGCCAGCCTTGCCCGTTCTGCCGCCTCTCCGGTAACGGTGGTGATTCCCATGATTTCTGCATCCGGATTAGCCAGCAGATATGCCAGGGTAATGGCATCATCCACCTCTGTACCGATATCCGTGTCCAGTAATATCTTTTCTCTTCCCATATGTATTCTCCTTATGATTCCGGAATCCATCTGTATTAAATCATAAACCGCTCATTGGCTACATACAGTTCCCGGAAGACCCTGTACTGTTTTTCATAAAGACCCACATGCTCTGGAATGGGCTCATACACCTTTTCACGAAAACTAACAAACCTGTGGGCAGCTTCCTCTATACTGTTAAATATCCCGCACCCGGTTCCTGCCAGAATACAGGCACCCAGACAGGCCTGTTCATCCACTTCACAAACCTTTACCTTTTTATTGAATACATCCGCCTGTATCTGCAGCCATACATCACTGTGGGAACCGCCTCCTGAAGCAATGACAGTTTCGCACTGGATCCCCAGCTCCTCAAAAATAGTCAGCGAATCTCTCAGACTAAACGTCACTCCTTCCATGACGGCCCGGGTCAGATAACGTCTGTCCTGACATAAACTGAGACCAAAAAACATTCCTTTTGCACTGGGATTCATATGCGGTGTCCTCTCTCCGGACAGATATGGGAGAAATATCAGACCTCTGCAGCCCGGATCTATCTCCTGGGCCATGTGGCTCATGCTGTTGAAATCCTCTATGCCCAGCACTTTATTTTTCAGCCAATTTAAGGACATTCCGCTGCAAAGAGTAGCTCCGTATATAGTGTATGCCTTATCCAGGGCATGGCAAAAGGTATGGGTCCTCAGCTCTCTGTCATATTTTGCTTCCTTTATATAAGCGGATATCTGGCCCCCGGTACCTATATTTGAGATGACCTCACCTTCCCTGAATACTCCATTTCCAATGCTCTGGGCCATCTGGTCCCCGCTGCCATATACAACCGGAATTCCTTCCTTAAGTCCACATTCTTCATGGCATTGTCTGGTAACTGTCCCTGCCACCTCCATGGACTCTTTGCAGACAGGAAATATCTCCTCGGGAAGTCCAAACTTTTTAATGATACCAAAGGCCCAGTCTCTTTTAGCTGTGTCAAACAATGCGGTAGCTGAAGCATCCGTCACATCCGACGCCAGATTGCCCGTCATCCTGAATCGGATATAATCCTTTGGCATCAGGACTACCCCGGCTTTTAGCAGCACTTCCGGCTCATGCTCTTTCAGCCACATAAGGGACGGGAAGGCAAATCCGGTAAATGCCCTGTTTCTAAATATCTCTCCCATTTCCCTGAAATCCAGCACGCTGTTAATGGACTCCAGTTCTTTTCTGGATCGCTGGTCCAGCCATAGAATAGCTGGCCTAAGAGGCTTTCCCTCACAGTCTGCCACCACGATTCCATGCATCTGACCTGAAAAACCCACTGCCTGAATCTCGTTGAATTCCTGTTCATTTTTATCTCTCAAACGCCCCAGTACCTGTTTTGTCTCCAGCCACCATGTCTCCGGATTCTGCTCCGCATACCCTTCAAATGGTATAGATACCTCATAAGGGCTGCTCTCTACCGAGATAACCCCTTTGACGCTGTCTAAAAGCATGGCTTTCACGCTTGATGTCCCCAAATCAATTCCCAGAATAACTGACATATTTCATCCTTTCCGGCGAAAGATTAATCTTTCATCTTCTTGATATAGTCAATAAATACAGCTATGAGGACCACTACACCCTTTACCACATACTGCCAGGAGGAATCAATTCCAAGGATATTCATTCCATTGTTCAATACTCCGATTACAATACAGCCAATAATGGTCCCGCTGAGGCGCCCAACACCTCCGCTCATACTGGTACCTCCCAGTACAACGGCTGATATGGCATCCATCTCCGAACCTTCTCCTACATTAAACTGTGCCGAGAAGGTACGGGCAGAACTCAGAATACCTGCGCAGGATGCAAAGATTCCCATAATCACAAATACTGTCATGGTCACTCTTCTGGAATTAATGCCTGAATAAGACGCGGCCTGCTTGTTATCTCCTACCGCATAAATATTCCTTCCAAATTTTGTCCTGTTAAGTATGAGGCCCGAAATAACAATGACTACCAGCATGTATACAAATTGGATTGGCACCCCTCCCAAAATTTTACCACTTCCAATAAAAGTAAACAATGGGTCATCTACTAATATTGTAGTTGCCTTGGTATATATGCGGGCAAATCCCCGCCCTATATTCATCATAGCCAAGGTCACGATAAAAGGAGGTATAGTGGTTCTGGATATTACAAACCCATTAAACACCCCTACCAGGGTTCCTGCGCAGATGGAAATAGGAATAGCTATGATAGATGGAACTCCCACATTGGTAATCAGCCCGCAGCAAAGACATCCGGATACCGCTATAACCGAACCAACAGAAAGATCGATTCCTCCCAATATGATTACCATAGTCATTCCGCATGCCAGAATCACATTAATGGATATTTGCCGCATGATGTTGGAAAGGTTTCTCACTGTACAAAATGAGTCAGTCATGACACTCAGCAATAGACAAATGATTAAAAGGCCAATGATAATTCCGCCATTATACTTAACTGTTGAAACCACATTCCTGCCAAAACCAGGCAAAATGCCGTCACTCTTTTTTGCTTCCATTTTATCCTCCTGTTTTGAAACTTAAGCGCCTATCTCAGTAGTGGCCAGAGTCATAATCCGCTCCTGGGTCAGTTCATCTCTGTTTAAAATGCCTGTACTGTATCCATTGCACATAACCAGTACCCTGTCACTCATGTTAATAATCTCCGGAAGCTCCGAGGAAACCATAATGATTGACATTCCGCTGGCTGCCAGCTGGTCGATAAGCGCATATATCTCGGATTTTGTCTTTACATCCACGCCTCTGGTAGGCTCATCCAATATAAGCACCGACTGGGTGGAACACAGCCATCTTCCGATTAATACCTTTTGCTGGTTCCCGCCGCTGAGCTTTCCCACTACCTGTTCCGGCCCCGTGACACGAATATGCATATCGTTTATCTTTCCTTCAACGATGCCGTCCTCTGCCTGCCTGTTCCAAATGAAATGCTTTAGAAATCTGGGAACTACGTTAATCGTTGTATTAAACCGCACACCGGACTGTAAAAATAATCCCTGTTCCTTTCTGCTCTCCGGGACCATACCGAATCCATTGGCCATGGCCTCCCTTGGATTCCTAAAATCCACTTCCCTGCCTTTGAACCTGACAGTCCCTCGGACCTTTCTTCTGATTCCAAAAAGGCATTCCACCGTTTCACTCCTGCCTGCCCCTACCAGTCCGGACACTCCCAGGATTTCGCCCTTTCTCAGGTCAAAGCTTACTTTCTTGACCATTTTGCCGTCAGACAGCTCCTTTACCTCCAGGACCACTTCATCCTTTGCATTGTCATTCTTCGTATAATAACTGGCCAGGTCGCGGCCTACCATCATAGCAATGAGCTCGGCCCTCTCCGTCTCCTTCATCCTGACTGTACCCACATGTTCCCCATCCCGAAGCACCGTGGTTCTGTCCGCAATATCATATAGTTCATTGAGCCTGTGGGATATATAAATAATGGATACCTTCTGTTCCTTTAATATGCGGATCATCTCGTAGAGGATATCCACCTCCGCATCTGACAGCGAGGAAGTGGGCTCATCCATTACAATTATTCTTGAACCGAAAGACACTGCCCGTATGATTTCCACCATCTGCTGCTGGGCAATGGTCAAGCGGTCCAGCCTTGTATCAGCCTTTAGCTTTATTCCATAATGGTCCAGGAATCTCTGTGTCTCGGCTTCCTGCCTGGCCAGGTCCACAAACCCCCCAGCCTTTTTCTGTTCCCTGCCCATAAATACATTTTCCGCTATGGTCATGTGTCTGGCCAGCATCAGTTCCTGGTGGATAATACTGATACCATTATCACGGGCATCTGCTACATTATGTATCTGAACTTCCCTGCCGTTTATGAGAATACTGCCGGCGTCTTTGGTATAAATTCCGCCAAGAATCTTCATAAGGGTCGATTTTCCGGCACCGTTCTCTCCCAGAAGAGCATGGACCTCGCCTTCCTCAACCGTCAGATCCACATCCAGCAGCACCTTGTTGCCGGAAAAACTTTTTGCTATGTGTTTCATTTCCAAAACCGCACTCACCATTGGCACCCCGCTCTCTTCATACTATATAATAAAGGGAGGCTGGCCCGAAGCGCTCCTAAGAACACTCCGGGCCCACACTGTACTGTCACGTTCCCGCCAGTCCAGCATCAAAGGCCTCCACCTCACCTACTGCCAGTCTGACTTGTTATACTGGTCGATATTCTCAGGTGTTACCGCAAAGGATGGAATCTTGATTTCGGACTCATAGGATTCGCCATTTAAAATCTTATACGCAACCTCTGCGCTCTTTTGTCCTATACCGATTGGGCTCTGGGCAGCAGTACACTTCCAGATTCCGTCCACTCCGTCCTTTGTCATGGCTGCCTTTGCTTCGGGTCCTGCATTGACACTGTATATTTCAATCTTGTCGCCTGCTGTTGTGATAGCGGAATAGGCCCCCTGTGCGCACTCATCATTAATGCAGAACACGGCGGTCAGGTCACTGTGGGCCTGCAGTAAATCCTGCATTACAGTCAGTCCCTTCTCAGGTTTTGCCCCTGCATCCATCTGCGCCACCACTTCAAATAAACCGTCAGCCGTGACTGTGTCCACAAATCCCTTGGCCCTGTCAGCAGCAGCTGCTGATGCCGGGAAATCCAATACAGCTACTTTTCCGCCTTCAGGATGATTCTTAATCAATTCCTCGCCTGCAATCTGTCCGCAGGAATAGCTGTCGCTCACTACAAAACAGTTCACCTTAGAAAGGTCACTGACAGCTGAGTCAAAGTTTACAATGGGGATACCCGCGTCATTAAGCGCCTTGACCGCTGCCGCTGACGCCGCTGCATCTGATGGATTATAGAATACCAGGTCGCATCCCTGTGAAATAAAATCCTCAATTACACCCAGCTGGTATGCGCTGTCAGCTTTACCTTCCACATGGACGATCTCATCCCCATTGGCTTTGACCACTTCCTCAACACCACTGTAACAAGCATCAAAGAAAGAGCCTGCGCTCATTTCTGTAAACCCAAATTTATATTGTTTCTTCTCTTCTGTACCTGCTGCTTTTTCCGTTTCGTCTGTCCCTGCACCTTCTCCGGTTTTCTCTGCTGTACTTTCTGCTGCCGGTGCTTTGGCAGCCGCGGCCGTTGTATCTTTAGCTGCAGACCCTCCACATGCTGTCAAGCTGGCTGCCATCATAGCTGCAAGAACAACTGCTAATGTTTTTTTCATGATTTTTCCTCCTCCAAAATAATCATTTTTTGAATATATTAATTAATTGGATTAATTAATAAGTTGAGTTTATATTACAACAGATCGGATATTTTGTCAATAAGTTTTTAAAAATACAGCATTCCAATTTTATTATTTGCTATTTTGCACAAAAACAAGGCTGTGGTTTGTGCACTTTCACAGACCACAGCCTCTTTTATGTATCGTCTTCACACGCCTAATTTAGTCGTCTCTTTGATTACTCTCAAAATATGTTAACGGATGATTGAAAATATCATTTATCGCCACAATTGCCGCCCCATGTGCCATAGAATCATTGCTAACTACGCTCATGGTTATATTCATATTGGCATAAATTTCCGGCAGCACCCGTTCCTTTACATTGCTCTTAACCCTTTCCAACATGACGGAAGGAAGGATATGGGACATTTCATCTCCTATTACGATGACTGATGGATTAAAACTGTTGATGATATTCACGATTCCAACAGAAAGTTTATCACAAGCATCCAGAAAAATATCCGTAACCACCTGGTCTCCATCTCTCAGGAGCTGGGATACCTGACGGAAATTATATTCTATTTCAGGTCTTAATACGCGGTTCACCTCTTTGGTAAACGCAATGGATGAACAGTAATTTTCCAGACACCCATAATTGCCGCATGCACATCTGGGTCCATTGTAACAGATAGAGGTATGTCCCACCTCCCCGGCAACACCGATGCAGCCCTTCAGCAGCTCACCATTATTGATGATACCGGCACCAACACCCTGCCCAACTGCAATATATACAACAACTCCATTTTTATAATCCTCATCATTATGCCAGTACTGGGCCAGGGCACCTGCATTGGCATCCTGTTCTAAAAAAACCGGTATTTTGAAAATATCCTGCAGTTTCTCCTGTATGGGAATTTCATTCCATCCCAAAACGCCTGTCATCAGCTCAATCCGCCCTCTTTTTTCACTGTAAGGACCGGGTATGGCCATACCTATGGCTATGATTTTCCTGGATTCAGATGATCTGATGAGTTCTCCGGCCTCATGGATTATGGCTTCAAAGGTTACCCTTGGAGGCTGGTTCACATCCAGCTCCACCCGCTTCTTATCCAGAAGCCTGCCTGACAGATTGAAAATACCTACCGTATAATTTTTTCTGGCAAGCCTTATGGCTAAAACTCCAAAGTCATCGTTATTAATGGAAATACCTATGGATCTGCGCCCTTTGTTTCCAACTAAAAATCCCACCTCTTTTACCAGGCCCCAGTCAATAAAATCACTGACAATATTAGTCACCGTGGCCTGTTTTAACTGGGATAGGTTTGCCAGATGGGCTCTTGCACAAATTCCTTCCTTCCTGAGAAGGTTAAGGAGCAGCGTACGGTTCATGTCCTGTATATTCTCCTGATTAAAACCCCTTATACTTCTGTTCATACATTCTCCCTATTCATTAATTGATTTTAATGAATTAATCCAATTAATATATTCATCATACGTTGCCACGAACCGATTGTCAAGACAAAAATAAGGAAGAGGGGGGATTTATTATCCGGCCTCTTCCTGCTGCCTTCACTGCAATTTAAACTCAAACACTCCGTTTCTTCCTCATCCGAATCCCAATCAGCTCCTTCACATCCTCCAGCACTTCCCCATTCCTTACCTCTATCATCATCCATCTCCCCCCATTAAAGGGAGTAGTATCATGATACAGCTGCCGGACATACGCAGTGCAGCCGTTCAGTGCCAGTTCTGCCTCCGGTGCTTCCTTTGCCCCCACTGAAATCATGCAGATAAAATACCCTTCCTCTGGATACAATGTACAGACTGCCCTGGAGCTCTTCTTATACTTCACATTCCAGCCTCCCTGCATGGAGCATCTGCTGTACTCAATCCTGGGGGATATATGAAAGGTGTCCTCCAGCCACGCCAAAAGCGGCTGCCAGCAGGGACTTGCTATATACCTTCCGATTTGCTCCATGTCCGGCTGCCTGTGAGCCGGGTATGCCTCCATCCATGTCATTGTGTACCTTCCTTTCGTTATGCCGGAGAACGAAGGGAGACAGACCCGGCCGTGATGAAACCCCATTATAACCGGCGCGTCTGCCGGCCTGGTGCCGTGTGCCTCCGTATCATATATCTCATATATCTCATATATCTGTCATTTCAAAATTATATCACATATAAAATGACATCTGTATGTCATGTTTTTCCTGCCTCAGGCCCGGTCCTCTACGACATCATCACGGTACGGTATGCATCCGACCTCAGAAGCCCTTTAATAAACTCCTTTGCCTCAGGCCCGGTACGGTAAAAGGGCATCTCTGCAAATATCCGGGACTGGCCGTCAATCTCCTCCATAATGGCCCTGCACTGTTCTGCAATCCTGCTCCGTCCCTGTTCCATGCCGTTGTACTCCAGGCGCTCCGGTGTCAGCCGGCGGCTGGCAATAGCATAATCCACGCGCCTTCTGCAGCTGCATTTTCCTCCTGCCAGACCGCAGTATTCCCCCAAAAATGCCGCCATCTTTTCCCTTATCCGCGATAATCTCTTTCTGTACGCGGCCGGTGATATTCCCAGAATCTCTCCCGCTACTGCGCTGTCCAGCCGGAACATGGTTCCCAGAATAAAGATACATCTGCTTTCCCCGTCCAGACACTGAAGCATTACATTGGTGCAGGACAATTTCAGTTCTTCTTCCAGAATACCGCGGTCCACTCCGCCTGTCATATCCGGCACATCCTCTTCCCTGCCGTTAGCTATGTCTTCCCCGTAATACTCGAAACTCAGAGGATGGTGGCTGAACATATGCTTCCTGTACGCAAGCACATGATTTACAGCAACACGGAACACCCAGGTGCTAAACCGGCTTTCCTTCCTGAAATCAGACAAATGGGTCATTACTTTAATCAGTATCTCCTGGCATGCATCCTCTGCATCAGGAACCGTTCCCAGCATACGAAGGGACAGGTTAAACACCATGTCCTGCACATCTCCCAAGAGTTCCTCCAATGCGTCCCTGTTCCCCGACGCTGCCAGGTCAACCAGCCTTTCCATATCATACTTTTCCTGTTTCTCCATAGCTTTCCGCCTCCTTTTATAAAGTTAGAGGGAGGACACTGCTGGTTTGTGACATATATTTATAAAATTTATGTAATTTATGAAAGAATTTATTCATCCCAGTCCGATGACCGGTATATCACCGGCTTCCCAGCCGCCGGACACCATGCTCCGATATCACCATATCCATCAGCTGGTCGTGGGGCTCCACAGGTATATCCGCACGCATGATCCGTTCCCTGCATATGACCGCCTTCACGGCCCGGGTCCTGACCAGATAGCGGTCATAGTACCCGCCGCCGTACCCCAGACGCCTGCCGTCATGGCTGCATGACATACATGGCACAATGGCCAGATTAATTTCCTCCGGCTGTATGACCGGCGCCTCTGCACCCGGCTCCAATATACCGTACTTTCCTGCCTCCAAATCCCCAAGGCTCCTGATTTCACGAACTTCCATGATCCCTCTGGCCGTACACTTGGGAACACCCACCCGTTTTCCCTTTCTTAATGCATCCTCCAGTATGGGCACTGTGTCAATTTCTCCGCTGGTTCCCACAAAGCAGAACAGAGTCCCCGCCTGCTCATATTCCAGCAGCCCCGCCACATGGCTGAATATCTCAAGGTCCGCCTCCTTTGTATAACCTTCATCCAACGCTGCTGCAGCCGCTTTTATCTCCTGGCGCAATGCCTTTTTCCGTTCTTCCAAATCCATAGATGTTTCCCCTCCCTGTTGGTATTTTCCTAATTATACACTTCCCCATATAGGAAAACAACCACCTGAAAGACCGGATGGAAAACAGGCAGGGAGGTTTCGCTTAAGGACATGCTGGATGCCAGGGAGCACCGGCAGGAGGTCCAGAGAATGCTTCTGTCTGAACATCACCTGCCTGTCATCTCCTTTACCCTGAATATTGTAGGACCCGTCAAGGTATTCCCTCTGGCTCTGCGGACCTTTCACGAAGGCATCCGCCTCATTGAAACCCAGTGCCATGCATGGAAAATCCCCATCATTGCCACCTATTCCACCACATCCCATGCGGGACATGAGTATTTCTGGGCAGTAGACGGGGATGCCCGGTTTATAAAAGAAAATCTCTGCCTGCTAGAAGACTCTGTTGCCCTTGGCAGACTGTTTGACATTGACGTGATTCAGACAGACGGAATGAAAATATCCCGGACAGACCTGGGATTTTCCACCCGGAAATGCCTTATCTGCAACCAGGAGGCATTTGTGTGCAGCCGTGCCAGGACCCATTCCGTAAAGGAGCTGCTGGAGCAGGAATGCCAGATCATGACTAATTATTTTGCGAAACAGCATGCCAGGAAACTTTCCTCCTTGTCCATGCAGGCGCTTTTATACGAGGTCAGTGTTACTCCATGAACGGCGCCCTGGGCTACATGTATGCCAACCACATTCCATACTCTCCGGACGCCCTCCTTAAGATAAACAGGAAGCTGGTGGCAGACGTGCTTGAGGATTTTAATGATGTGACGGTTGAAAATGCCCGCACAAACGGAGAAAGACTTTATGCCCTCTATGGCATGAAAGGAGCCAGAGGCGAGGCCCTGTCAGGTTATCACACAGTCTTAAAGAAAGCTCTTCCTGTACTGAAACATCAGCTGGACAGGGGCCTCTCCCTCAATGACGCTGGCGCTGTGACCCTGTTATATATCATTGCCCACTCAGAGGATACCAATATTGTAAACCGATCCTCCTATCATTCCATGAAGAAAATCCAGGCCCTTCTTCGTGAAACGCTAAATGACCCGGAATTCATAAACAAGGACCCGATTCCTTATATTGAATCATTGGACAGGGAATTTATTAAAAACAATATAAGCCCCGGGGGCAGCGCCGACCTGCTGGCCCTTACCTTCTTTCTTTATCTGTTTGAAAACTCAGGGCTTTCTTCTATTTTATAGACCACATACCCTGCATCCTTAACAGCCTGTTTAAGCTCATTGTTTCCGTACTCCTGTTTCATCCGCACCAGGGCCTCGCCTTTTTCCAGGTCCACCTGGGCCCACACTCCTTCCAGGCTGTTGAGTGCATTTTCCACATGGCTGGCACAATTACCGCAGGACATACCGTCCACCTTGAGAAGCCGTGAATAGGGGTAATGGGACTTATCCTTATCCCTGACTTTCATTTTTTTCACCGATGGCTGGGAGGAGGCCCCGCAGCACCCGGAGGTTAATTTTTTGGCGTAGCTCTTGATTCCAATGATTGCAATGACAATCAGGACCGCGCATATAATGGCTGTTGACATGATATCACCTTCCTTCTGCTTGGCTAATGAGTCGTTTATGTGATAAGATTAGCATTGACTAACCAAAATGTCAATTCCTTCCTTATATAATATTTTCTATAATACTTATCTTTCCGCTTTTTCTATCCCAAATCTTCCCATACCAAAACAAATGTGTCCCGGAAGCCAGCCTTCTATAATAAAAGGCAGCATCCAGGACACCTATGCTTACGCTGCGGGCGCCGGGCCCGCTTATATTTTATCTGATTATCTTACCACACAGCTATTTCTCTTTCATCAAAGCCTTCACAAGGGCAGCCCCTGCAAACAGCATAATGAATATAAAGGGGAATGCCGCTGCAAGCGAAATAGTCTGAAGGGGTTTCAATCCTCCCGCAACCAGAAGTCCCACAGCCAGAAGAGACTGTACAACGCCCCACAGCACTTTTCTTCCGTTCTTCGGATTCAGATCTCCCTTGGATGAGAACATGGCAAGTACAAAGGTACCGGAGTTTGCCGAAGTAATGAAGAATGTACATAACAATATAAGGGATACCACGCACAGAATCATTCCCAGAGGATACTGTCCCATAACAATGAACAGTCCTGTCTCAGGCTTGCTTGCAATATCCGCCAGCTGGGCAACGGAAAGTGTACCGTCCATACCCAAATGCAGTCCCAGGCTTCCCATAATGGCAAACCAGAGGATGGACCCCAGGGCCGGTGCCAGCACCACGCCTGCGATGAATTCCCGAATTGTCCTGCCCTTGGAGATACGTGCAATAAAGGATCCCACAAATGGAGCCCATGCAATCCACCATGCCCAGTAGAACACTCTCCAGGCTCCCACCCAGGTATTGTCTCCATAATTGTTGATCATGAGGCTGTCCCCGAAGAAGTTCTGCAGATACTGCCCCAGTCCGTTTGTCAGGTTGTTAAGAATCTCAAGTTTCGGCCCTACCAGGAATGTAACAGTGATCAGGCCAATGGCAATATATAAGTTAGCGTCGGAAATGATCTTAATGCCGCGGCTGATGCCGTCAACAGCAGACCAGATGTAAATAACGCTTATTACCGCAATGATAATAATTTGAATCACCAGGGTCGTGGGAATGCCGAACAGGTAGTTAAGACCTGCATTGATCTGCATAACGCCCAGTCCAAGGGAAGTAACAACGCCCGCTACTGTGGCGAACACTGCCAGTACGTCGATGGTCTTTCCCACCCATCCGTTGATTCCCTTTTCACCGATCAGGGGTTCAAATATGGAACTGATAAGACCCGGTTTTCCCTTGCGGAACTGGAAATAGGCAAGGCCCAATCCAATGATGCAATAGTTTGCCCACGGATGAAGTCCCCAGTGCATATAGCTGGACCGTATGGCAAAATTTGCGGCGGCTTCCGTGCCAGCCTCAATTCCGGGAATCGGATTTGAAAAATGCGCCAGAGGCTCAGATATTCCCCAGAATACCAGACCCACACCCATGCCAGCCCCAAACAGCATGGCAAACCAGGATACAGTGGAATATTCCGGCTTGGAGTCATCCGGTCCCAGCTTAATCTTTCCCCATTTACTGAACGCAATTGCAACGGAAAAAATAACAAATGCGGTCATGGCCATAAGATACAGCCAGCCGAAATTATTGGTCAGAAATGAATATGCAGCATTTGAAACAACTGTAAAGTTGGCATTAAAGGCAACCGCCCATATTGCCATGATAATGGTTATTGCTAGTGAAACTACGAATACCTGATTTTTGTCTTTCATATAGGCCCTCTCCTTCTCCTAAAAGCATGCGGACAGCCGGCAAAATGATTCTGGACAGCCAAACAAAAGCTCTCTTGAAAACATAAGCTCCCAAGCAAACACAAATGCCGCCTGACAGGCCCCCCTGCCAGGCGGCACACAAAGCCACTCATCACTCATGGCATACAGAACCGTATTTCGTACCGCCCTGTATCCTAGATTTCTACTTTGAAAATCGTCTGCTTTTTAATATCTGTAGCCAGTGCATCCAGCGCTGCCTCCACTCTGGAGCGGCGCAGCAAATGCTGCTCCTCCTTGGAGGTGGAAGGATTGCCAAGAGGATAAGGTATGGATATAGTTGGTACCATACGGTTTACGCCAACCGTCTGGGCAACCGGAAGAAGGTTGCACATAAGTACAACAGGGAAACCTGCGCGCTCAAATTCTTTTACCATCGTTGACCCGCAACGAGTACAGGTCCCTCAGGTGGAGACCATGATGACGGCGTCCACATGGTCCTCCTTTAGAAGCGGTATGATTTCTTTGGCCATTCTTCTGGCCTCTCCCTGTGTGGTTCCGGTTCCTACGGTTGAATAGAAATAATCGTGGAGAGAACCATATTTGCCCTCATTCAGGAATTCCTTCATAACATCCACAGGCATAATGACGTTGGGGTCTGCGTTGGCAGCCGCCGGGTCAAAACCAGCGTGGATTGTCTTAAACTCGCCGCCTGCTAAGCGGTCCATCTTGGAAATATCATATCTGCCCCAGCGTGTTGCAGATGCGGACTGAATCCTGTCCGGATTGTCCACAGGAACAATACCGCCGGTGTTGGCCAATGCGATCCTGGCATGTTTTAAGTCCTTAAGAGCCGGTGCAATGGGTACCAGGTCCTTCTTGGGAATAATCAGCTCAGACTGATAGGGCTGTCCTGTAGCCTTGGCAATGAGCATATCCACTGCGCGGTCTGCTGCTGCCACGCCGTCCTCGCGCCATACCTGGTGGCGGATTCCTCTTGCATAGTAGCCCTCTGCATCCGGTCCCTCCGGTGTCTGGCCCTTTAACAGCTTATCAGCCAGCTTTACCATGGCGCCTGCATCCTTCTTCATGCTGGCTGCGGAATGGCTGCCTGTCATGACGTACATATCCTTCTTAAACATCTCAACACCGGGGTTCTCCGCATGCATGGATGTGATGACCGGTACGCCGAACCTGGCGGAAACCGCTTTTCCAATCTCACCGCAGGCAACTCCGTAGCGGCCTGCCTGGAAGGCTGGTCCGGCCAGGAAAAGATCAAACTCCCTGCCCTCTAATGCGGTCAGAATCCTCTCAATGGCTTCATCCCTGTGTGTACTCATAAAGTTGTCACCGCAGATAATGGTGGTGGTAACCTGGGCGTCAATCTCTGCCAGCATCTGGTTGATGGCTGCTGTGGGTCCCATGACGCCGTCTCTGATTTCCGGTTCATAATCAGCCTTGTCTTCGCCGCCAATGCCTGCAAAGAACTGATTGATATAACAGATAACGTTCTTCATAACGAAACTCCTTTCACTGATTTTCCTAAAATTCCCTGACAGTCTTGGTGGACCAGCCGATAATCTGGTCTCCGCAGAACATGGCGTTGTTTTCCATGATGATGGATCCATCCGGCCTGACAGACGGCCCTAAAATCTCATCCCCGGCCCAGCCTCCTGACAGACCGTCCCTGGCAAGGGCTTCCAGCTCGCCGATTACCTCCGGCATAGGAGGAAGTTCAATCAATTCAGAAACATTACCGGTAGAAACAATGGCGTCTTCCTTCTCATCCATGGAAACCAGGGGATCGGACTTGCCGTCACGGCCTGTACACTCATTTGTAAGGCCTACCGTCTTAACGCCTGCGTCCTCCAAAGCCACGATGCAGCCTGTAAAGTCAGCGTCCGGATTGCCGTAGCCTTCCTCAGTCACAAGGGCAGCGTCTGCTCCAAGGGACTTCGCAATCTGAGCCACAAACAGAGCGGAACGCTCCTTCTGCTCCAGGGCAACGTTCAGGTTTGACATAATCACTCCCAGGAAGTTAAGTGTCTTGCCGTGCTCCTTGTACAGCCTCTTGATGACTGGACAATTCTGGAAATCATAGGTTGCCCACTTGGAAGAGCATGGCATAAAGCTTCCGGAAATCATAGCTCCGTCCAACACCTCGTTGGGGTTCATGAAGGTGGGAAGCATATGGTTGCAGTCCCATCCATAGCAGAGATCGTTGTAACCCATCTCCTCCATCTGGGACTGAGGCTGCATCACGTACACGACGGATGGAAGCTTCTCCGTCTCAGGCGCTCTCCTGATAACCGGCTCCAGCTCGTAGCTTTCAACCTCTTCCGGCTCCATATCCTTTACACAGGAACCAATGTACTCGGCAAGTTTGTGAACTGCCTCCCTGATGGCCCTGTTTTTCTTCTGCTGTTCCCGCTTCTCAAAATCCTCGTCTGTATCTGCAACCAGCACAAGATTCTTAAGCTGGGAGAAATATGTATATTTAGCGCCTTCCCCTCCCATATCAATGAGTCCGTCCTGGAAACCTCCCCAGTGTCTTCCAACAGCCAAAAGGCTCATATCCTTCAGGCAGTGGGTCCTTCCGTCTCCGGCCTGTGACAGTGGTCCTGTGTAACCTGGGAACAGTGCGTCCCCATTTACCTTTACTCTGCACTCTACCGCCTCTTTAACAGGTACCAGTCTCACCATGTCACCAGGCTTTACTATTCTTAAATCTGCCTCCGTGATGTGCGGGTCTCTCTTGACAAAGGCAAGGCAATCCTCTTTGTCTACCGTAAGGATACCGTTCTCATACTTGGTTTTGTCACCAAAAACGATGTCCTTTACATAAAAATTACCGAGTTCCAGCTTCATAAATGAACTACTCCTTTCTTATAGAAATTTTCTATAGTTCTGGCTCTTAACAGTTAATATTTTAACATTAACTGCCTGGTTTGCAAGGCTTTTTGTGCATTTTGACGATTTTCAGAACATTGTTGGATAATACCATGGTAACTTTATGCATCATGTAAGGGACTCGATATTTTCAATCCATTCCCTCTGTATCTCAAAACATACCCCCAATTCGTCTGCCGGTGAATTGGGTTCCAGTTCAAATACCCGGTCCCAGCTGGAAATAATTCTCTTTTTCAGCATGGGATAATAATTGCCCAGAGACTCTGTGACAAGAGCCATTTCATTTTCAATCCCGTATCGTTTCAGCTCCTCGTTAAACGCGCGCTCATCCTCCAGGTTTAACGGCACATACATATAATTGACCCTGAACCCCCAGGCATACTCAGAAATGACATGAACCTTTTCCCGGGGTATCCTGAGGGTGAAGCAAACCGTATCCTCTGTGTTCCTCAGCCTGTATTCATCATGCATGGACAGCCATATGGGAAGAGAACACCCCTTCGGAATATCAATTCTCTCCCTGCACCGTTCAGCAAACCACCGGTAAAGTTTCAGGTAATACTCTGAAATAGAGTCATTTTTCATCCTGATATACTCCTCTTTAACCCGGTATTCCCCCGTTTTTTCCAGCTCCTCCAGCACCTTTTTGGACTGCCTGGTGTAAACCCTATAATATCCGTTTGCTGTCTCTTTGCTCATATCAATTCCTCCTGTCTTCATCACATATATTCTGGTTTCATAAAAAATGAGCCGCGGAAATCTCTTCTGACAGCCGCGGCAGTTCATATTGTTTCTGATGTTTTTCTATCTGGCATTTGCCAGATAATCATGACTCAGTGTATCGCTGGCATATATACCTACGATGACTTCCACATCACGCTTAAACTCCTGGACCTTACCCTCGATTTCATCCGGTTCCAGACCATAATCCAGAATCTCCTTCAGGTACCCCTTATACAAAAGGCAGACCATCCGGTTCATATTCATGGCATTCCCCATGGTAATAACGCCTGCCTGGGCACAGCGCTCAGCCATGACCATATCACGCTCAAACAGGTCTGTGGACTGGAGCATGACCTGAAGATATGGGCTGACTATATTGATTCGTTCCGGAAACATATCATAGTATTCACGGATGGCTGTGGTCAGGTTCCGGCTGGCCGCGCTGAAAAATATGATATCAAAGGCCTGGGGATAGCGGAAGGCAATACGGCAGTAGCATTCCCATATGCCAATGTGCATGTCCCAGATATCACGCCACTCCTTCTCATGGACATTCAGCTCCTCCAGGTACTCATCCAGATACCCCAGGTTGGCATAATAAAGCAGTTCCTCCACATTCTCAAAATACCGGTACATGCTGGTGGTGCTGCACTGGAATTCCTTGGCCATCCTGCGTATGGAAATGGCCTCAGTCCCCTCGTCCCTGATGATTTCCAAGGCCCTCTCTATGTAAACCTTTCGGTTTAAATCCTTAAAATACTTTCTCCTCACCCGTTCATTTTCCACTGAAACCATCCCTTTCTTCTAAAGCTGAATGGGAATTAATTCCCACCACATCCTCTTGTCTGAGCTGCCATACGGCGGCTCCCAGGTTAGTCTGTTCCGTATTGTCTATGTCAAATATGCGCTCCCAACTCTTCTTGATTTCTGACTTCAAGTATGGGTAGAAGGCGGACTGAAACACTTCCCAGTAAGTGGTCACACCCATCTGGTTCATTTTCTGTTCAAAGCGGGCCTCGTCCTCCTGCTCCTTCCCCACATAGGAAAGATTCAGAACCCTTTGCCACCTTTCACGGTCAAACAGCACCACCCGTTCCCTGGGAACAGACAGTTCCAGCAGATAACTGTCCGGAGACAAAAACACCCAGCCTGGGTCGAAAAAAAGCCAGACAGGAGATTCAGCTCCTTCGGGCGGTTTGACCATGAGCCTGGCCCTCTGTTTAAAAAAGCCATACGCCTCCTTAAACACCCAGGCGCTCTCCTCATACTTCTTGTCAATAAATTCCATCTTTACCTGGGAAAATCCATTCTCCCTGATACAATCAAGGACTGCATCTGTCTGAGCTGTCCACAAATGCAGCATGGAACCCGGGCTGAATCCATCCTCCTTATTATTCCTCAGCATATCAACCTCCATAGGCATATTCCTGACTTTAAACTATATTTTCAGTGTACATTGTTTTATAATATTTGTCAAAAAGAAAACGAAATCCCTTCCCGGCATTGTCCAATGTTCTACCATATGTCCCTATTTCATACAGTATAACAGGAGGTGCATATGAATATTTCACTAACAATAGCCGGGATACTGTGCGTATCCATACTGGGGACCCTTCTCCATTTCACCTACCGCTGGTCCGGCCGCAATCCCCTCATCGGCCTTATCGCTCCTGTCAATGAATCTGTGTGGGAACACATGAAATTGCTGTTTTTCCCCATGCTCCTGTTTGGACTGTGGAACCTAAAGGGAGTGACCGATGCCTGCCGCATATCTGCTTTTCACGCAGGACTGCTCATGGGGACGCTCCTGATACCGGTACTGTTTTACGCCTATACAACCGTGCTGGGACGTAACTTCCTGGTATTGGATATCGCCCTGTTTTACATTTGTGTAATTGCTGCCTTTCTCATATACCGCGGATTGTTAGGGAGCTGTCGATTGGAAAAATACAGCCATGTGACATCCATGGCCGTGTTTCTTTTATTGATTTGTTTTCTGCTGTTTACTTATTTTCCGCCGGGATTTTCTATTTTTAAGGATCCGGAGAGGTGACAGAGCAGGACAGATCCATGATGGATTGCTGAAGGTGCGGCGATGGTATGACAGCTTTTCCGGAATTATAATGCGATTAAATACTGACCGGAATGGTGCTTTGAAACAGCCCGGTATTGCCCGTAACAGGACATCAAAATAGTTCGTTATCGTCCAATTTGAAATGTATAAACAGTCTGTTTTCCACAGAACATATATGCTGATTTGCGTAAGCTAATGCCCGCCATATATACTGCATAATCTTATCATACAGTACATCTGACGGGCATTTCCAATTCGTCTTTTATGCAGATCATAATGACGTTATACACGGGAAATACAGGTCTTATACAGGTGTTATATTCTCATAATTTGAACCATTCATATCCGTCAAACCAGCCGATTTATTTTACCGGACCGGCTCATATTCCATGGCAGAATCCTGTCCGGCAGACTCCACTTTGAATATGACAGGCCGCAGTCCGTCATTGCAGCTGCATATGGCGACTCCCGGCTTTCTAATCCAGTTTCCATAATAAAACAGTTCATTTCCCGTACCATGGACCAGGGAAAATACATACGGATGAATGGCTATCCATGCCCCATCACAAAACCCTTCAGGCTTAGCATAATCCACATAAAATATCTGCCCCTCCTTCATCAGGGGACAGGCAGTAAGGCCCTCTGCTCCGTATTCCCGGGCCAGCTCTTTGTCCAGGGTGGTTTTTAAAACAGTTATCTTTACTTTACTCATGTTCTCAACCTCCTTTTGTCACTGCGGTTTCCCGCTGATATAATATCAAGGCAGCTTAAGACATCTAATGTCGCTTTAAGCCGCCTAAACTGACAGTATCAATAAAATGGGAACGGGTTATCTTTACTTTCCGCAACTGCTCCGACATACCCTCCCCATCTTTTTTCTCCCGTGCACATTATTATATTTACACTCAATCATTTGGTTCCCTGATTCTGATTAACTCTATTTTGCCTCCGCAAGTCAACCGCTCCGCCATAGACTTCACGCCCAAAATTTCCGTATTGGTATGACTTCCCACAAAGAGATTCATCCCGCAGAATCCAGCATATTGCTGTGAATACAGGGCATATTCCCCTGTAACATATGTATCACATCCCAGCTCCACTGCCGTCCTCATATCACTGGTCATATTGCCTCCGCCCGCAGCCACAGCTATCCGGCAGACCGGCCTGTCGTTATTCCGATGACAGCGCACATTTTCCTGCAATATATGAGAAAGGCTCGCCGCAAAAGACTCAAAATCCGTGGGAATAATTTCACCGGCAACACCTCCATAATACTGCTCCCTGTATGGCATGACCTTTTTACAGCCCTTCATCCCCAATGCCTGGGCCAGCGATGCGCTTGTACCAAAATCCGCATCGTCTAACGGTGCATGAAAAAAGGCATGTGTCATACCGGCTTCCCGAAGCATTTTATTACAATGTTCTTTCAATCCATATATAAATTCCCAGGAGTCATGGTGAGTAAGAAGAAAATCCACCCCTTTTTCTCCGGCTCGTTCTATGATCTCCCCGGTAAGATTTGTGGCATATCCAATGCACTTAATATCCCTTTCCGTTTCATTAAAAAATCCCCATTCTTCCGGAAATAAATGCAGTTTGTCAGAGTCAAACATACTCAGAAGCTGCTCTTTCAGGTATTTATATTCCATTGTTTTTTCTGTTTCTCCTTATAGTTATATTTTATTATTCTTCGCTTTATTGGGATTTATTTCTTTATTTTGTTCCGGTTTATTTCTATAGTTTGCTTCGATTTATCCTTCTTATTTACTCCGATTTATCTCCCTGACTTTATATATTTTAACATTAATTCCCCATTTCCCGTACGTCCGCACAGACTATTAATTCGCATCATGACCTGAACTTTATCACGCTCAATACTGGTCTCTCTATACTGTTCACTGTCCCTGTTTACAACCACTTCTTCTATTCTTCTGTCCCTGGAAAACTGAACCTTATAAATACAAATTCCAGTCCAGCTCCGGTGAATATACAGGATATTATTTTCAAAATATTCAAACCACTTATCCTCCATTTCACATGGAATATGACCATTTTGAAGTGCGGAAAATTCACCTTCTGTCAGACTGATATCAATTGAAAATGACGCTGTTTTCTCCGGCATATCCAGTGTTTTCCAGTCTGTTTTTATGGCTTTATTCATAGTAATTATACCTGCCTTTCAGTGCTTTTGATAACTCTTGAATTACCAGGATTAAATGGAACATTACACGCATTTTCATCCCTTTACATTATGATTGAAACGGCAGTTTTTCGCCAAATAAGAATAGTTGATGATAACCGCTTTTTCTATTATTCTTCCCAGGTATATCCTCCACCCCACACCGGCAGAGGCATTGGAAGTACCTTCTTTCATATAGTAATAAAACATCCGCCCATTGCCAAATTCCGGGGTACAAACCGCCTCTTGCTCAAGTGCCTCCAGGTCCTCAGTGAAGAACCCGACTAGCGTTTTCTGCTGCATTTCGGACAGCGCCTTCCTGTGCTGGTAAAATGGGCCGGTGCCACAGAATATTCCAGTCCGCATGCATTATGGCGCATCTTTACATGAGCAAAAGCATTCTGATATTCTGATAAGACAGTGTATTCTTCCCCCACCAGAGCTTCCACCTGCTGCTGAAATTGCTCCGGCGTCTTCTTTTTACACGGGCTGATACAAATATGATTTCTTCCATGCATAACTGCACTGGGCGTCACCTCCCAGATCTCCCCACAATGATGGCAGCGGAATTTATGGGGTACTCCAAGCCTCGTGCATACATCGCTTTCCAATGTATATCCTCTTGCTTCTATTTCAGGGAGTTTCTGATAAAAACTCTGAATCTCGCGATTTCTCCTGGTTTCTGCTGAATGGATAATACGATTCCGTTTTCCGCAAACCGGACAGCCACGTTTCATAAAATCCGTATAAGTAATCTGGAATGTTTCATTACAAACCGTATGATACATTGTCATGGAAGTTTTACAATTTTTATAAATGCTCAGAACCTGTATTTCCTCTCCGTATTTCTCTGCAATTCTGCCCTGAATACGTGCAAGCTGTTTACAGTAAGGACAAGCGTGATGCTCCATAAACCATGTAGCAGAGCATTCAAATTCCTGCCCGCACTGATTGCAGAGGAACCGGATAGGTTTTCGGGTATTTACGTAAGAACCCAACATCTGAATCTGTGGATACTCCTGTTCACAGCAGATACCGGACCTGCTATTTGATTTTAGTTCCTCATTCGGTCTGTACTGCATTTTTTCCAAATATTTCTTCTGGTCCTGCAGCCGCATTTTCTGTTTCAAATATCGAATTCTTTTTTCCTGTTTATGCTGACGATTTTGTTCGGCCTGTTCCACTCTTGGACATCTTCCATCAAACAGACCGTCCGCCTCAGCCTTTTTCAATTTTTGGCAGACTGTAGAAGGGTGTACCTGAAGCTTTTCACCAATCTGTTTCTGAGTGTATCCTTGTTTGGATAGTTCTATCATCTGCAATACCATTGAGGTATTTGCGTCCTGTCTGACCTTCCCCCAATCCACACCATCTAACGGATAACATGCTAATTTACTTATAATCTCTTTTCGTATCCAATCCGGTTCCGATTTTCTGCAATCCAAATATATATACTGTAAATGCAGAACTTCTTTTGCAAACCGTTCCTTCTCCCGATCACGTTCCTGAATCATCTCCAACGACCACCCTCCAATCCGTTTGAAAACATCTGGAGCAAAATGCTGAAGGCCATGTACTTCCAAAAGAATTCCTTGCGGTTCATCGTAAAAATCGTATTTATAATGACTTCTCTTTCCTTCTTTTTCAAACGGTACCATGTATTGTCTATGAAAGGAGATATTCAGCTGTGCCAGAAACGCATTGACATACCGTTCCGGATAACTCATACCATCTCTGCAATAAGGGCAAGGGACATATTTTCTCTGATAAACAGTATGAATACTCTTGTCCCGCACCAATGAGCCGCATTCCTGACAATAAAAGTCTGCCAGTGTATGCGAATAACGGCTTCTCTCCCTTGGAATCTGCGGTTCTGCAAACCATAATGCGAAATCCGGATCCGTCTCAGCAATCGGAGGATGATAACAATGTTTGCATGTGCGCAGACGCCCCTGCTGCAAATAGCTTTCTCCAACCTCATATTGGTGGCCCCTTCCGCATTGCAATGTATAGTATTTCCGGAAATGATCAGGTTTTTTCTCCACCTTTTGTCTTGCAATTACAGCCATGCTGCCATGTTTTGTTGAAAATACATGACCAATCTCATAAGCATACTGTCCGCGTTTTTCATTCATGGGTTTTGAATCCTTTCACCTGTTCTTTCCCTGCTGCTTCAGTGTGCTTTTTTCGTTAATGCTGCGGCCGCTTCGCAGGAAGCGTGAAGATTCTTTCCAGCGAGTGCCGGTAAATACGGCGTAGAGGTTGACCACAATCCAATGCAAGATTCTGTTCCCGGCCCGGTCGAAGTGATCCAGCTTTCTCAAAAATTCTTGATTGTTATCGTCTTTTCCCATCAGGGGATTTCTTTTATGAAAACTTCATATCCTCCGCCTGAATCGTAATGCGCTCTCGGGCCTCTTCCTCCGCATTCCAAAAGGACATTGGATGAAAACCGCACAATCCCGCGATGAAACTGGCCGGGAACATCTGGATGGCGTTGTTGTATTTGAGCACGGTGTCGTTATAGAACTGTCTGGACAGGGCGATTTTATTCTCCGTATCAGATAATTCGCTCTGAAGCTGCATAAAATTTGCGTTTGCCTTCAGCTCCGGGTATGCTTCACTCACCGCAAAAAGCCGCCGAAGCGCCGCCTGGAGCTTCCCGTTCGCGGCAGCCGCCTGATCGAAGTCCGCGGCAGCCATCGCGCTCTGGCGGGCCTTTACCACGGCCTCCAGAGTGCTCCGTTCAAAGTTGGCATATCCTTTGGCCGTTTCCAACAGATTGGGAATCAGGTCATAGCGCCGCTTAAGCTGTACGTCAATCTGCGCCAACTGGTTTTTGACCCGGTTTTGGAGTACAACAAACCCGTTTCTGGTCTTGATGATTACAAGGAAGATAACCGCGACAATCAGAACGGCGCCTCCAATAACAATGTATTTTCCTATGTCTCCCATTTTATGTTCCTCTCATTTCTTAGAAAAGTATAAAATCCCGATATTTCAAATTCCTTAAACGAAAAATATCCTCGATAATGCGTTCGTTTTCCTCCAGCACCACCGCATAAATCAAGAAATCGTCCCAAAGGACAAGCTGTTCTTTCTCCGATTCAGCCAAGTTAGAAAAGTCACGGATAAAATTTTTAAGCCCCCAAATCTGCGCCGTTAAAATCTCGCCCGCCTGCGTCCTCTTAAGCCGTGTTCCTGTGCCGTAAATGGACAACGCCGTGCGCAGAACAGCCGCAATCGGAAGCAGAAACATTGCCAGAAAGGACAGAACAAAAAAAGCGGTCAGAGGGATCGCAATCACCATATCCGGCGATGACAAAAGGTATTCCATTTGTCTCATACCGAAAGACTGTGGAGCCGCCGCAAGAAAGCCATCTAGCTTTTCCATCCAGTCGCTGTTGTTAATCGCAACGGCGGTGATACCCATTCCAAGGAAAATGAGGATAGGGAGCAGACATCCGCCGAGGCATCCTGTTAGACAGGATCGGGATGCGGAATGTACATTTTGCCGCATGCCTCTGTATTTCAAATTGCCTGACTCAACGGCCTCCGTGACGGCCTGCCTCCTCCACGCGCCAAGGTTTGCAGGCTGTGCCTGTCCCCCGGCAATCAGCGCCAGAAGCGTCCGGTCGCTGGGGAGCAGTCCGGGAAGCTCTTGATTTTGCACATGAACCGTCCCAGCCTTCATGGAAACCGCGCCCATTTTGGTATATTTTAAGAGTAATGCCGCCATGTCTTTTTTTGCTTCAATCTGCAAATCCATCAAGAGGCTGATAGTTGCGGGCGGAACGCCGGTCAGTTTTTCCCGGTAATAGTCGAAATCCTCATCGGCCTGAAAGGTGGCATTTTGAATCGCGGCTTTTTTCATGGTATGGCTGACGGCCCGCCATATAAGTACAATCGGCAGAGAAGCCAAGACAGCGGCCAGAGCCAGGAGAAGCAGCGCCGCAATCGTTACCACAAAATTCCGCTCCCTCAGAACGATTCCCCAAAGCAGCCGTCCTTCTTTTCCAATGGATAGAAAAAGAAACAGGACCAGCGGCACAAGTAGAGCCAGCCTGTCCAGCTTCTGCCAACGTTTCATTTGTTTTGTCGCTATTGTTTTTTTCATGGTTTACTCCCCGGTATAGGAAATGATGTTGTTCTCTGTTGCTTGTAAATCCCAAAGGAAGCGGGGAACGCCGATTTCTACAAAGCGGAAGTATCCACATAGTAGTAAATCGTGTATTTGTTCAGCTTACGCGCGCCGCTTTGTCTGCCCGTTCTGCGGGTCGAAATACTCCACGTCAATCCAGTAGTTCGGCACGCGGCGGTAACAGTTCTGGAACGTTTGAGGCTGGCGCCCACACTCCATGTTCGTCCACATGGTATCCGTCCGGAGTAAAGGTATTCGGGTGCATTCTTCCTCTCGTTCCATTCGGTTTTTCATGGAAATAATAGTATTTTCCATCAATCACAACCCAGCCGAGTCTCCATCTGCCGTCCTCCATTGCTTTCCAGATTACTTCTTCCACATAGCTGGGGACTTTGACGTTATTTATGATTTCCGTCTCACCTGTATGATTTTTCGGCAGGCTTTCTTTCAGTCCTCCGACCGCGGCAGCCGGACCTCCTGTGCTTCCACCAGATCCACCCATACTGCCAGAACCATCTGTATTCGTCCAATGAGCATAAATGGTACTGTCCTTTGTGAGTACCGTATCCACAGTTACCTTTGTGCCTCCTGCTTTCGCTTTAAACCAGCCGTCAAACTGATAATTTCCACTACGAATCGGGATTGGCAGACTGCCGTTATCATTATAAATGATGCGGCTGCCCTCGCCGTCTCCTCCGGTGACAGTTCCGCCGGATATGGACATATCACAAAGTCAAGTTTGATATTCGAGTATGCCTCCCCAGTCACAAACACCTTATTGTCCTCCGCTCTGGCTTCGATACCACCGTCAGCGCGATGGAACATAGTCTTCTGCATCGTTTCTTATCCCTTTGCATGTTGTTTCTCCCCTTTGTGTATTTATGAGTCAGCCAATCCTCCAGCTGACTATTCCTATCATACCTTATTAAATAAATACACAGAACAACTCCTGCAAAATCATACTATGGAACGCAAAAAAAGCTCATTCATTTCCGTCTTCACATATCCGGTATCAAGACAGTCGCTTTCACATAATCCCCCTCCGCCTTTACTACAAAGGTCCCATCATACCGCCCGGCAATATCCTGAATAGCCGCCAGCCCATAACCATGGTTTTCTTCATCCAGCTTTGAAGTCATCAATCTGCTGTCTTCCAGGTGCAGCTGCCCGGCATAAGAGTTTTTCACGGTTATCACAAGCTGCCGTTTTTCCCGGACAATCCGGACCAGGACCATTCCTTCAGACTCGCATTTTTCAGCCGCTTCTATGGCATTATCCAGCAGGTTTCCCAGCAATATAATAATCTCATCTTCTTTTAATATCATATCCCGGAGATCCCCGCACATGAGGTTTACGTTTACACCTCTGTTTAATGCTTCCTGCCTTTTCATATTCAAAATTGCATCAACAACCGGATGATTGGTGTAAATGCGTTCCAGCGCTTTCCCAATCTCTCCAGTCAGGCCCTGGGTGTATTGAAGCGTCTGGGATACCAGCCCCTGCTCCAGCATATCGCTGATTGTCAAAAGCTGGTTCTTATACTCATGAAGGCGTTTTCCCTGTTTTGTATACAGCTCCTGTTTATTTTGGTAAATTAGAAGTTCCATCTTTGTTTGACGGGCCGCGTCCTTCAAACTGTTTTTCTCCAGTTCCACTCTTGCCGCCAACAGCATATTAAAAACCAGAAAAATATTGAGTCCTATCATGCCAGCCATAAGAACCGTCACCTCCACAGGCACAGTCTGCGTCCGCATCAGAAACTGTGATGCAAAGATTCCTGCCCCCGCAATGATTACGAATGACGGAAACAATGCCCGTATTCCCTCTGAACGTATGGCTGCATTCCCGCCTTTTTTCCAAAACCATCGGATCAAAAAGCCGCTCCCAAGCTCCGTACTTTTTACCATCAGGCACATGAGGTAAAACATTGGCATATTTTCCGAAGTTCCAAAAATATAGTAATATCCGGACACACCAATAAAATCAATACAGATAATCACCGAATAATTAATTACATATACGGAGAGCGCCTCCCCTAATGTAGTTTGATAAAAATATAAAAGATAGGCATAAACAAGCAAAAAGTCAAAAAACAGCTTAAGTGCCACAATATCCTCAAACAGCGTCACACTGACTGACATAACCATGGTCAAAAAGAGCAGACCAAAAACACGTTTTGATCTGCTTCCCGATTTCTTTTTTATCAAAAAGGCATCGGCCAGAATATCCAGGAAAAGCATTTCCATAAACACCCACAGATGCGTCAAAATATAGGCAATCATAGGCTGTCTCCTTTGTAAATGGCATACTCCCGTTTTACATACGGATACCTGTTTCTAGGGACGTGCAGAATAATATCCGGCTCCAGTTCCAGGCGGTAGCTTGCGATGTTTACAATATATTTCATGTTAACCATATAACTCTGATGAACCCGCAGAAACCCATGTCCGCCAAGCAGGCCCTCCACGTCCGTCAGCTTCCGGTTCATGGTTCCGATGACATGTTTGCCGTCCACTGCCAGAAACAAAAGCTTATGCCCCCTGCTCTCCACGAGACAGATTTCATCTGCTTTCAGATACAGCTTTCTATCAGTAAATTCCAGACAGATTTCATCCGTATCTATATGAAATTTCTTCAGCACCGCTTCCATACATTCCTCAAAGCTAATCTCCAGGGAATCCTTCACCAGATAGCGAAACGCTCCGACTTTGTAGCCCTCCAGCACATAGTCCATATAACCCGTCACAAAAACAATGCAAATTTTCCGATTCCTGTCTCTAAGATACTCTGCTGCATCCATTCCACTGACCGCATTCATGCTGATATCCAGAAATGCAATATCAAACAATCTATCTTCATTGTGCTTAAGAAGCTCTTCCCCTGAACAGAATGCAGCCATCTGAAACGGTATCTCTCTGTTTTCTAAATAAACGGTAATTTTATTAGCCAGCCTGTCTAAAAATGGTTTCTCATCATCGCATATTAAAATATTCAACATACTTTTTCTCCATGTTTCGTATTTTATTGCAGCCATTCAGACGGCAGGAAAATGCCGTCTGAACTGTTACAACTTATCTTCCGCAACTATCTTATCACAGGTTTCTTTTCCTGTCATACCATTGTCATACCTTCATCCTTCACCATTTTTTTACCGTAAACGGCATACATAAAATACCAATCAAAACCGTAATCAGTAAATACGGGGACCAGATTAATTTACCAAAAACCAGGTATGTTCCAGCTCCGCCTCCATGCCGGCGGCTTCCATCCTCTGGTAGTCTCGCACCAGCTGCTGCTGCGTTTCATCCGTCAGTTATACTCCAAAGGAACGCGCATATTCCTGGTTGCCTCTTATCACTATGTATCCATCAAAATTGTTGCCAAAAGCGCTTGTGTGGTCACCGGAGCTTCCAAAGCTGAATCACTGGAGGGAAAGTACCCCCACCCCTTATGCAGGTTGAACTATCACACCACGTTCGTTTGATACCCCAGGAGATTGAATCGGCAATGAGAAATGCTGGAATCCATGCAAATTTACCTTTGGAGGTATGTAGAATGTACAACGCAGTAGGAATTGATATTTCAAAAAACAAGAGCACCATCGCTATCCTGCAGCCTGGCGGCACTATAATCCGCAAACCTTTCAATGTTTCCCATACATCCCAGAACCTCATTGAACTTGCAGATTACCTTGGTTCTTTAGAGGGCTCAACCAAAATCGTTATGGAATGTACGGTCAGATGCCATGAACCCATGCTTAAGGCTCTGTACGAAGCCAGATTATTCGTTTCCGTTATGAATCCCCACCTGAGCAAAAACTTCGGCAACAACTCCTTGCAAAAGGTCAAATCTGACCCGGCAGACGCCAGCAAGATTGCACGCTATACTCTTGACAACTGGGCAGAATTGCACCAATATTCAGGTATGGACAATACACGTACTCAGTTAAAAACTTTAAACTCTCAATTCAGCTTCTTTATGAAGCAAACGGTTGCCGCAAAAGCAAACCTGATAGCACTGCTGGATAATACTTATCCCGGTGTCAATAAACTCTTTAACAGTCCGCCACGTGAGGACGGAAGCGAAAAATGGGTTGACTATGCCTATTCTTTCTGGCATGTGGAACGTCTCCAGATTTACCCACAGGGAAGCACTAACCGCCTTTGCATGCGTTGACCCCGGTGTGGATGAGCCCGGCCAGCACAAGTCCAAGAGCAACAGGGCTTCAAAAGTTGGCTCTGCCAGGCTTCGCAAGACCTTATTTCAGATCATGGCAACGCTGCTCCAGAATGCCCCTGAGGACGATTCGGTATATCGTTTTCTTGATAAAAAGCGGGTACAAGGAAAGCCTTACTATGCTTACATGACCGCCGCAGCGAATAAGTTCCTCCGCATTTATTATGGCAAGGTCAAAGAGTGCCTGCGAAACTTGGAGCAGGCAGAGTAACATCTGTTTCTATACACAACCCCACCCACCCCATTTTTTCAAAGCCGGCGGTTCTGGCGGCTTAAAGGTTATGCCCTAATATATCAAATTTTATGCGGACACTCCCACTTTTTAATCACTTTAGACAATTCATGATTACACTAATCATCATTTCTTTTTCCTCTGGCCTTGATTCCGCAATCATAATTGTCAAAGCTACCAAAGTATGATCAGAAATTATCTTTTCATCATCCAGAAACAGCGCCTGATTTCTATCCATAAAATATAAGAAAATAGCAGCAGCAATCCTTTTATTCCCATCCGAAAAAGAATGATTCTTTGTAATAAAGTATAACAAATTTGCTGCTTTTTCTTCCAAAGACGGATAAACTTCCTGGCCTGCAAAGGTCTGGTAAATTGCTCCAATACTTCCCTTAAAAGAATCATCCTTCTCATTACCGAAAACATTACTGTACTCTCCATAGCTCATACTGTCAATTACTTTCCGACACTCTTCGTAAGAGAGTATATAAATAGTATTCCCACCTTCTGGCCGCTTCATATTTTGATGGTCATATGCATCCAACAAGTCCAGAGCTAAGTTATATTTTTCAATCACTGATAAAATCTGTTTTGCATCCAACTGTTCTTCTGTCCGTTTCATAATCCGCATCACCTCTTTTAAATGATAGTTGCGGTCTGATCCTGCAACTCCTCTTTCAGCGCATTGTTAACATGTTTTCCAATCGTTTTTACATCACGCTCAAATAATTCGGCCATCTGATTACGGTTTAACCAAACGGTATCCTGTTTCGGCGTTATGGGTACTTCTAACGCAACATTGCCATCTGTAAATAAAACAATTTCCTTCTTAATGCATTAAACAACCCTGTCTTAATTATTTTGCATGTCTAAAACATGTTTGAATCAATATCAAATATATCTTCTGTTTCCATACAATCCTTTATCATATTCTGTATCGCTGTAGAATTATTCGAATTATTGTAAGCTCTCCACATCCATCTTTGTCTATCCTCTTTTTCATTTTCTTGATTAAAACTATTCGCAGCCTCCAAATAAATCATAGTTTCTATCACTTTTGGAAGCTTTAATCTATTAGCTTTACGTTATACTTATTCTATCACATTTTATAGTCTTTTTTATCAGAAAACGTCATTAATCATTTTATAAATTATAACTAAAAAACAATGCCTGCTCCCTATGTTTGGAAAACGTTTTCATTTACTATTTTTTGTAATTGTCATTTCTACTGATTAGCCTATTTCATATTTTCGACAATTGGCAACAATCTTCCACATGGGTAGAGGTGGTGATTCGGATACCCGGAAGGCGCAGTTTCGCTTTGGCGGAAGCCCTATACCTCTTGCCAAAAGAGACGTCAAGCCCTATTTTTCAGTTAACTCTACGCCCACATCCTGTTTTTAGATTATACCATAGATTTTTAGATTTGGGGATGCTTCGCATCGCCAGAAAGAGAATTGTTTGCTGGTAGTAATTACTGCCAACAATAAAGCCCTTGAGCCTGGTTAACTCAAGAGCTTTATTCTTAACAGCATTCACGACTTATGAGAACAAAACCTTGTATTTTTTCTATCTATGGCCTCTCATAACTTATCCTCTGGATTATAGGTAAGGTTAAATACCAAGTCAGATAACCACTTCTTGAAAGATGGGTTATCCTGAAACTGTTTGAACAGCTCCATGTTGTCTGCCATAATAGAGAAAATGACATGCTGCAGGGCACGTTCACTTTCCAGCCTTGCACTTTGTTCATCTGAGTTTCGCATAGCGTTCTGGTAGGTTTCATCCTTAGATACCATCTCTGGAATAGCGACAATTTGTCGCTGCACATTCTCTGAGTCTTTCCAGTTGATGTTGCCAAACATATCATTGAAATCGGCAACAATTCTGGATAGTATATCCATTTCAGGCTCGACAATATGTCCTGTCTTACCTGCTGGAACTGGAGCCACCTCCGCATCTGCGTCCTCTAATTTAATGGATATCATCTCACGTGCTTCATTTCGATAGCTCTTCAGATCAATAACTTCCAGAATTCCATCTGACATATCATTATCGCGCGGAGACGGCAATTTCCGAATAAGTAAATTCAAAAAGATGGATAGCTTCTCCCATTCCATATTTCCATAAGGAAGTATCGATCCAAGGAAACCATACGTTCTGACAAAAGATTTTGCAGAACTCTTGAATTTAATCTGGTCATTCGTCTCAAGTTGCTTATATACAGCTGTACAAGCATCAAGGATAGAATCGATACGGTCACGGTTAACTCCATTTAAAAACAAGTCAACCACGCGTTCAATGTCTTCAATTGTATATATCTGATACGCCTCCATATCCGCAATCAGATCGTATAGCTTGTTTGGATCGGTTTCTCCTGACAAGATGGTTGTCCGGTAAAATGTAGAGAATGCTTTCTCAATGACCTCCGTCTTATTTGCAAAATCAAGCACAAACGTATCCTCCTTACCTGGACAGGCACGATTCAGTCTCGAAAGCGTCTGAACGGCACCTATATCGTAAAGAGACTTGTCCACATACATGGTATGGAGCAACGGCTCATCAAATCCAGTCTGAAACATATCTGCAACAATTAAAATACGGTATGGGTCTTTTTTTAATTCTTTCGGTATCTTAGAATCCGAAAAGCCATTCATTGCTGCGGAAGTTAATGCTGGTTCCTGACCATTATATTTATGTTCACCAGAAAATGCCACAATACTTTTATATGGGCTGTGCCGCTCTGCGAGACACTTGTTAATGGCATAGTAGTATTCAACACAACGAGGGATGCTTGCTGTTACAACCATCGCACGAGCCTTGCCGTTTATCTTCTTTTTGGCAATTACCTGTTCATGAAAATGTTCAACCATCATAGCCGCTTTCTTTGCTATGGTGTAGGAGTCGCTTTCCACAAAAGAGCGAAGCTTCTTCTGGGCACGTTTTTTATCAAACATAGGGTCATCATCCACCGTTTTCATGATACGGTAGAAGCTGTCAATGGCAGTATAATTCTTCAGCACATCGAGAATGAAACCTTCCTGTATGGCCTGTTTCATCGTATAGACATGGTATGGCTTCGCTTTTTGTGTGCCATCCTCATTTAAAATAGGCTTTCCGAATTCATCATACATTTTCTTGCCGAACATCTCCAGTGTCTTGTTCTTTGGCGTGGCAGTGAAAGCAAAGTAGCTGGCTGTAGTTAGGAGTTTTCTGCCTTCCATCATAGCGTTAATCTTGTCCTCATTGTCCATTTCTTCCTCAGAAGCAAAACCAGAAAGAGCCAGATTCATTTGTGCGGAGTTACGTCCGCTCTGACCAGAGTGTGCTTCATCTATGATAACGGCAAAACGATTATTTTTATGATTTTGACCGATTTCCGTCACAATGTATGGGAATTTCTCCACCGTGGTAATGATGATTCGCTTGCCGTCTTGAATTGCTTTCCGCAGATCACTGGAATGTTCTGCCCATATGACAGTATTCTTGACCTGCATAAATTGTTTGATAGTATTACGAATCTGTTTATCCAGTATACGACGATCCGTAACCACAAGCACGGAGTCAATCAAGGGATGGCCGGCCTTTTCCAAGCCAATCAACTGATGAGCAAGCCATGCAATTGAATTGGACTTGCCGCTGCCTGCACTGTGCTGAATCAGATATCGCTTGCCGATACCGTTTTCTTTCACATCAGCGAGAAGTTTCTCAACGGCATCCAACTGATGATAACGTGGGAATACCTGCTTAATAGTTTTCTTCTTGGTATCCTCGTCCGTTTCTTCAATAACTTGCGCATAGTTCTCTATAATTTTGGAAAGTTTTTGTTTAGTCAAAATATCCTTCCATAAATAGTCTGTCATTAGACCATCCGGGTTTGGCGGGTTACCTGCACCATCCATATAACCTTTATTAAAAGGTAAGAACCAGCTGTCCTGCTTGGCAAGCTTTGTGCAAAATTTAATTGTGGCATCATCCACGGCAAAATGCACCATACACCTTTTGAAAGAAAAGATAAGATCACGAGGATCTCTATCGTCCATATACTGCTGCACAGCATTTTCTGTATTCTGTTTTGTCAACTGATTTTTCAGTTCCATCGTAACAACTGGAAGACCGTTAATGAACAGGCAGAGATCAAGTGTGAGCTTTGTTGAATCCTGTGAATAACGGAGCTGACGGGTCACACTGAAAATGTTTTTCTCATACATTTCCTTCTGCTTTTGATTTTTCTCAGTTGGCGTGAGGTAGAACATGATGAGATCTGCAGGATAAACCTTGACTCCGTTTCTCAGAACATCGATTATACCGCGCTTGGCAAGCTCGCCTTGTAAGCGGTTTAAAAACTGGCGCTTCTTGGCATCGGAGTAGCACACACCGAGTTTCTCGATTTCCTCTGTCTGCGTGTTCTGTAGAAAGCGGAAAAGGCGAACCTCATCTATCGCATATTCTTTATTATAATCTTCATTCGAGCCTTGCTCGTAGCCATTCTGCTCAACAAACCATTTCACTATGAGGGATTCAAGTCCTTCTTCTCTGGTATTTGCAAAAGCCATAATTACTCCTCCTGTTCACCAGTTTCATCGATACCTACATCCTCTTCAGAAATAGTGCCCGTTTCATCCACCACATATTCAAAGTCAGGTACCTCAATGCCACGAACATCAATTTTACCTGTAACTACATCGGAAATGAGGCGGGTCTTAAACTCATCAAGTACTTCTCTCTCTTTCTTAATGGTTTCTATAATCTTGGCATATTTCTCATGCTGAATATCCAAATATGCGGCAATTTCCTTCTGTTCATTCATTGGTGGTATAACTACTGGCATCTGTTTTAATAGATTCTGCCCCAACGATGCACGGATAACAATGTTCATCATTGAAGAAAAGTGATTTCTGATGGCTGGAATTTTGAGGTAATATTTCATATAATCAATATCAACCAAAGTACGATATGGTCTGCATCTGATAACAAATCCAGAAAACACTGCTTTTTCTATTGTGTGCTTACAGACAGTCGCCATGCCAACTTCCTCTATATTTTCTGATGTCCGGGTAAAAAAGATATCTCCTTTACGAACAGAAAACGTCTTTTGCTGCTGTTCGTTGGAGCGGGCAACACCGCTCACTGTTTCTGGCAATTCCAAGTGGCGGTAGACATCTCCATAACTAACAAAAGGTGTACCAGAAGTAAAGAAAACACCGGATTCGCTGATTCCATTTTGAAATGAGCAGAATCTTCCAAGTTTTATAAGGCTCCAATCCGAAGGGATATCTCCAATCCATCTGTTTCCACTGTCCTTTAGTGCTGAATTATGCAAACCATGTAATACAGTCTCACTAATAATTTTCTTTTCCTGTTCCTCAAGTTCTTTTATTTGCATTTGCTTTATAGAAATCAACTTGTTAATTCTCGATATTTTCCAATTCAAAAATTTAACTATTTGATCTTGTTCGGAACGCGGAGGTATTGGCAATAGGACATTTCCTAAGTAATCCATTGATATTCGCATTCTCACAGAAGTTAGTGTACCAGATTCACTTTCATGCATAAGAATACCTTTTCCAAGTCCAATTAAGCTTCTTTGGAACGTCATCAACCGAAAAATATAATGGTAATACCATACGTTATTGTCATCATGAGGATAAAGAGCATAATAAACCGGACTAATTGCTCCGAAATATCGAGAAACACCAGCAGCCCCTGATACAACATTCATACAGTTTACAAGAAGATCATTTTTATGTGCTATATTATATTGGGTTAAATCACTTTTGGGTTTATTTCCTCCAGTTCCCTCTTTTTTTGCATAAGGAATGACTCCTTGTTTTGCGGTCAAAGATAGAATGTTGTCTGTTATGACAGGATTGTTTCGCTCTTTGCGCATCGCAAAAATAGCCTTTAAACGTTTTACATTCCAATGTGATGGTATAGTATCTACCCATTTTTGTTTTATGGTAGAATAGGAAGGATAATCATCATACATATACAATCCCCCCTAATATCTCTGAAAGCATTCCATTAGCTTCTTTTTCAAGATTATGCAACGTATCTAAAATTTCATGCATTTCCCTTAACTTGACTGGTTTATAAAAATACTTATTAAAGCTAATCTCATAACCAATAGATGTTTTTTTCTCATCAATCCATGCATCAGGAGCATAGGTCAGAACCTCATTCTGCATAAAAGAGCTAATACCTCCTTCATACAAAAGTGGAATGATTTCTGTATCCCTCAAATCAGCATCTGGTTCACCATCAATTGGCTGTGCTGCTGGGTCTTTTTCTGTGATAAACGGACGTACTTTTTTAAGGATAGCGACTTTTAACTTTGTCTCTTTAGCGAATGCTGTCCAATCATCTAAAGGTGTGCCAATTGGAACAGATGCGATCGCTTTTCTGACAGCTTTCATTTCATCTGCATTTTTTAAAATACCCACAGGAATTTCCCGGTCTGGATATATTCGGAGACGAAGAGGTCTCTCGATTGTAATAGACCAATAACCAAATTCTTCATTGGTAAAAATTCGGCTGACCTCGCTTTCTTCCATTTCCAGATATATTCGCAATATTTCCTTACGTATTTCAGAAGTAAATTCACAATTTTTTTTCCCCATGTTTTTGCGGAGAGGATTTTTCATTCTTGATGCATCTATTAGTTGGATTTTCCCCCGTCTCTGTTCTTCTTTTTTATTTGACAGTATCCAAATAAAAGTTCCAATTCCAGTATTATAAAACATATTATCTGGTAATGAAATGATAGCTTCTACCATGTCATTTTCTATCAAAAACCTACGGGTATTACTTTCTCCCGATCCTGCGTCCCCAGTAAAAAGAGAGGAACCGTTATGCACCTCAACAATACGACTGCCAAGAGCAGTGTCTTTCTTCATCTTGGATACATTGTTCAACAGGAACAGAAGTTGACCATCACTGGTACGAGGAATCATTGCCATCTCCTCTCCACCCTCAAGATATGTATTAAATCGAGTGTCGAGGATTTCCTTTTTTCCACCCATTTTTTCCGCATCTGTTTTCCAACTCTTACCATAAGGCGGATTAGACAGCATGAAATCAAATTGACGGGACGGATTTTGATCGGAGGAGAGCGTAGAACCAAATCCGATATGCTCCGCCTGATCCCCATCCCCCTTTAGTAGCATATCCGCTTTTGCTATAGCATAAGTCTCTGGATTGATTTCCTGACCGAATAGGTGAATGGAGACCTTCTTTCCGCGCTTTGCGGCGAGTGTGAGAAGTCTTTCCTGTGCTACCGTAAGCATACCACCCGTGCCGCAAGCTCCATCATAGCAGGAGTAGGTGGCATCCTTGATCTGGTCAGCCACAGGAACAAAAATGAGGTCTGCCATGAGTTCTACCACATCTCTTGGTGTCCAGTGCTCTCCAGCTTCTTCATTATTTTCTTCATTGAATTTGCGGATAAGTTCCTCGAATATCGTACCCATTCCGTGGTTATCCAGTCCTGGATGGCGAAGGATGGTTTTCTCATCATCCTTGTAAACGGGATTGGGGCTTAAATTGATATCTGGCGATACAAATTTCTCTATAACCGCGCCAAGGATATCCGCATCTACCATAGTAGCAATTTGATTACGAAACTTAAACTTGTCAAGGATTTCCTGAACATTTGGAGAAAAGCCGTTCAGATATTCCTCAAAGTCTTTCTTCAGTGTTTGCTTTTTGGAACGACTCGTAAGATCACGAAGCAGGAAAGGCGACGCATTGCAGAACGCTTGTCCCGCAGCATTGCAAAGTGCCGGCCACTGATTGTTAATCTTGGCCTCGTCCATTTTTTCCTTCATTTTAAGGACGTTTTCCTTTGAGTCCTCCAGCAGAGCATCCAGTCGGCGTATCACTGTCATTGGTAAAATGACGTCACGATATTTTCCGCGCACGTATACATCGCGCAGACAATCGTCCGCAATTCCCCATATTAAATTTACTATCGAATTATGAAGCTGATTATCCATTGTGGTTATTGTCCCTTCACAGCATATTTTATCATATGAAATCATATTTCAATCTTTAACATTAAGATTATAGCATACTTATAGTTTTTAATAATATTGATTAAACCCATTGCCTCATATGTTTGCTTTGTTTGTATTTTACCACATTTTTGTCTTTTAGCCAACTACCGAGCAATATGTTGTCTGTTTTAGCCACTGCTAACAATAAAGTCCTCAGCCCACCGTCTGAGGATTTTATTCTTACCAGTGATATGTACCCGCCAGCGGAAGCCACTCTCTTTTCAGCTTCCGCTGACGCCTTAGTCATCGCACAGGATATCCTGTTTCATCACAATGCCCGACTTAAATTGGATTTCTATTTTATTCTCATTGATGACCTTGATGCTCTGGATCAGCCTCCTGACAAGGTCATCATCAAATTCTCGCTTTAAGTAGCTGGTTTTCTTTATATAGCCGTCCACAGCCTGCGCCCGCTGTTCGTAGGACTCCGCCAGATGGATTTCCCGTATCCGCTTTGCTTTCTTCTTTTTCAATTCCTTGATCTGGTCTGCGATTTCCCGGTACTGCCTGTCGAATTCCTCATCCGCGTTTTCCAGCTTGGTGCTCTCCTCGATCAGCGTCATCATCTGCCTCTGGAGGCTGTCGATCTGCCCGTCATATTCTGTCGGCTCTTTATCGGCGGAGTAGCTGCCGATAATCCGGATCACATTTTCCCGGAATGCTTCCACAAACTCCCCCTGATCCTCCACCACGCTGTTGATAGCCTCCATAATGGCTTCGTGAAGAGTTGTTTCGGCCAGGGTGGGAGAATGGCTACATTTCTTTGTTCCATATTTTAAGCGGCTGTCACAGCGCCATACAGGCTTTTTCACGCCGTACTTTGACCATACCTGCCTGCGGTACGGCTGGCCACATCTCCCGCAGATGCAGATGTCAGAAAGCACAAACTTGGAACTGTACTTCCCTTTTATCGGATCCGCCCTTTTCTTTGAGCCGGGCCGGTAGATGCTGGCGCGGCGGGCCTTTTCCTCCTGTACCCGGTAGAATAATTCTTTCGGGATGATGGCGTCGTGGTCGTCCTCAATGTAATACTGTGGCACGATTCCCCGATTGATCACCTTTTTCTTCGTGAGGAAATCCACCGTGTAGGTCTTCTGCAGCAGGGCGTCCCCCATATACTTCTCGTTGGAGAGCATCCTGTCAATGACGCTGGCGGACCATTTCGGGCTGCCGGTGACGGTGCGGATGCCGTCCGCTTCTAATACTTCTTTGATTTTATAACTGCTGTTGCCCTCTAAAAAAGACGTAAGATCCGGCGCACCAGTTCCGCTTCTTCCGGAACGATGACAAGATTCCCGTCTTCGTCTCTTGTGTAGCCCAGGAATTTTTTGCAGTTGACCCTGACTACACCGTTTTCAAACTGCCTTACAATCCCCCAATGGCAGTTCTCGCTGATGTTGCGGCTTTCCTCCTGCGCCTGGCTGCTGAGTATGGTGATCAGCAGTTCTCCGCTGTGCTGAGTGCTGACCCGGCAGTAGGCCGCTACTTGCAGTCTCTTGTATTGTGTCCGCGCACTCCGGCTATTCTCCAGATTGGGCATTATCCGTCTGGTAATCCCGGTCCCGGATACGGGCTACTCTGTACTGGGACCTGGCCCGTTCATAAATAACCTGCACCATTTCCTTCGCCGGATACCCCGGCTCTTCCTCCAGCGCCTGCAGCTTCCTGGTCAGTTCCGCCGCCTCCCGGCTGTATGGCAGCCCCTGCTCGGCCGTTTCTGGCTCCAGACGGAACCTACCGACCTTTAGTAGTCTTAAAAGTTCCATAAATGCATTTATAATCTGGCTGTCTACCAGGAACACATTTCGGCAGTAAACCCTATTTCCATTTATGTAGTGCTTGCATTTCCAGACGATTTTCTCTCCCGGCTGGCCGCAGTGTTCCACATACCTGCGGTAGGGCTGACCACAGATTCCACAGACCAGACGATCTGCGAACATGGAGCGTTTCCCAAAGCTGTTGGGCTGCATGATGCGTCCCAGCTCCTTACTTTTTTCTTTTCTGCGCTCCTGTACCTTGTAGAACAGTTCCGGTTCCATAAGGGCTGGATAGAATTCGTCTCCCAGATACCTTCGGTTCTCCAGGATTTTTCCAACCGTCCCATGGTTCCAGACCGGCTTATGGTTTGCATTGAGCGCCCCATGATCCGTGAGCCTCCTTGCAAGCTGGTACAGGGAGTTCCCTTCCGAATATGCCTGAAAGACTTCTTTCACAAGTTCCGCCTGTTCCGGGACTATGAGAATCTTTCCTCCTGCCATCCGATACCCCAGCGGCATATGGCGTTGTTTCATACTCTTCTCGCCTCCTGTTCATTTTCTTCCAGTTCCAGGCCATTTTTCAGCCGGAATACCAGCCGGCGCCCAGGCAGCAACGTGATATGCTCCACCAGCAGTAGGAACCGTTCCTCGTCATACGTTTCCAAGATGGCAGGACGGTGGTGGAATACGCCTATCAGATATTCGGTCTGGGATATCTCCCATTCAAAGGCTTTCTGTCCCTTCAGCTGCCGCAGCCGCCTCTGGTGCGCTTCCAGCTGTGCCTCAACTGGTTCTGTCTCTCAATAAAAATGGCAGAGCTTATGCTGTCTTCGGTTAGTATCCTACCCAGCCTGTATCCCTGTCATTTTAGTTCCTGGATATTCTGTTCTATCTCCTGCATCTCCCGTTCCTGCTCCGGGTTGCCCTGGATTGCTTTCAGCGCCTACAGCATGGGAATCAGGATTTCCTCATAATTGCTGTCTAGCCGGTTCCAGAGCCTAAGAAATGCAGTCTGGACGACGTCCTCACGGACTGCCTTCTGGCTGCATTTCTTACTGTCTTTAATATGCTGGTAGCAACACCACTGGATTTTTTCATATGGTTTTCCGATGTAGATTTTCTGCCCGCGAAAATTTGTCCCACACTCCCCACAGGGAATCCGGCTGCTGAATGCATACCGGTTCTGATACACGCTGGTATCCTCTGCACACTGCCGTTCCCTCCGATACTCATAAATCTGACGGACAGCCGCAGCAACCTCCCTGGTAATGATCGGCTCATGGTCATCTGAAATTTTACCCCATATCCTCTTTTACCCGTCTCACATCTATGAAAAGGCCAAAAAATCGGGGTCAAAATCGGCCATTTTTTGCCCGATTTTTTCCTGGATTTTTGCCAAAAACCACTATATCTTGTGGTTTAACTTCTCTATTTTCCTTTCAAACCACAATTCCGCATCATTATTACCGACTCGACATGCACCGTCCCCGGAAACATATCACAACACTTCCCTCTCTCCACCACATACCCCCCATCCGCCAAGTACCTCAAATCCCTGGCCAGCGTAGCAGAGTCACAGCTGACATAAACCACCCGTTCCGGCCTCATTTTGAGTATAGTATCCAGACAAACCGCATCACACCCTTTTCTAGGCGGGTCTACCACAATCACATCCGCATGGACATGATTCTTTTCAAACTGCTCCGGCAGTACTTCCTCGGCCTTTCCCACAAAAAACTCTGCATTATGAATGCCGTTTATTTCTGCATTCCTCCTGGCATCCTCTATGGCCTGGGGCACAATCTCCACACCATACACTTTTTTAGCCTTCTGAGCCAGGAATAATGAAATAGTGCCGATTCCGCAATACAAATCCCAAACAATCTCATTTCCCGTAAGCCCGGCATACTCCAGCGCTGTCCCATAAAGCCGTTCTGTCTGTACAGGATTTACCTGGTAGAATGAAAGCGGCGATATCTGATATTTCACATTTCCAATGTAATCTGTAATATATCCAGGTCCATAAAGGTTCACAATCTCCTTCCCCATTATTACATTCGTTTTTTCCTGATTCACGCTATAGGAAATACTGGTCATGCCTTTAACCCCATCCCCACCGGTCAGCATCTCCACCAGCCGCTCTTTACCGGGAAGCTTGTTTCCATTTATCACCAGACAAACCATAATTTCGCCTGTCTTAAATCCCTTCCGAATCAGAACATGCCTCACCAATCCCTTATGTGAGAGCTCATCATAGGGCTCTATCTTCATTTCCTTCATAAACCGCTTTACAATATCCAGAATCTCCCTATTCTCCTCAACTCCCAACAGGCAATCCTCTGCTTCAACAATGGCATGTGTCCGCCCTGCATAGAATCCGGCAATTACATTTCCGTCCTTATCTTTTCCAAAAGGGAACTGGGCCTTGTTCCTGTATCTCCAGGGCTCCTCCATCCCCATAATAGGAAGCATATGAATCTCATCCTCATCAAATTTGCCTATACGAATCAGATTATTCATCACCTTCCGCTCTTTAAATTTCAGCTGTTCTTCATAACTCATGGCCTGAAGCTGACAGCCTCCGCATTGCCTTGCTACCGGGCATGATGGAATGACACGGGAGGCTGACGGTTCCATAACTTCCATGAGCCTGGCAAATCCATAAGATTTCTTCATCTTCATGGCCTTTGCCCGCACCACGTCGCCAATCACAGCATCCTTGACAAACCAGATATAGCCATCCACTTTTCCCACACCTGCTCCGTCCTCATTCATATCCTCTATTGTAACAATAAATTCCTGATTCTTTTCCATACCATTTCACCTGTCCTGTATTCAAACTGTTATTATGCTCTATTATTGCTCTCGATTTTTTCAACCCATTATTTTATCTCATCGTCCCGCTATCCCATCCCACCATCCCGCTATCTCATCCCATCGTCCCGCTATCCCATCCCCGCCCCCATTATCACAAAAGGCCGAAAACACACTGGTCAAGGACACATCCTGCAATCCCGTACCCAAACTAAATGTTTTCAGCCTTATATATTCGGTCCTGTTATTTCTCTATATTATCCAACCTTAACGCCTATTCCGTTGTCTTTCTGATATTAGACTCCAGCAGCCTGTTGTATCCCAGCCATCCTTTATTCTCCCCGCCGGACTGCAGCGCCTCTATCATGGTCTCCATCTTGGCATCCGTATTATCGGCAAAGTTGAGGGCCAATGCCTCCAAAAGCGCCGGCTTCTTGGGGGAGCCGTACTCTAATTCCCCGTGATGGGCCAGAATACAGTGTTTAAGCTCTGTAGCCAGCTTCTCCGGGAATCCCGGTATAGAGCGGATGCTTTCACCCACCATCTCAGTACCAATGATAATATGGCCCAGAAGCTGTCCATCGTCGGTATAATCATTCTCCGGGAAGCGTGAAAGTTCCCTGGTCTTACCAACATCGTGGAAGATAGCTGCTGTCAGCAGCAAATCACGGTTAATCATCGGATAATATCCGGCATAGTAATCACACAGCTTTGTCACACTGAGCGTGTGTTCCAGCAGGCCGCCAACGAATCCGTGATGCACGGTTTTAGCCGCGGAATGGAACTGGAACGCCTTTGCAAATGCCGCGTTCTCCACAAAATAGCCGCTCAGCAGCTTCTGAAGATAGGGATTCTTCACACTTCTTATGTATCCCAGCAGCTCCTCGTACATTTTCTTTATATCCTTCTTTGACACCGGCAGGTAATCTGCCTCCACATACTCTCCCTCCTGCGCCCTGCGTATCCGGCGTACATTCAGCTGAAAGGAGCTCTGGAACAGGGTCACATCCGCCTCCACATGAACGTAATCCATGGTCTCAAATTCCCCGACTCCGGGAGAACCCAAATCCCATATTTTGGCGTCAATGGTACCTGTCTTGTCCTGCATTACCAGATTGCCGTATTCCTTTCCATTCTTCGTGAGGGCAATCTGCTTGTTCTTACACAGGTACACATCTGCAATGTGCATACCTTCCCTGAAGGTGTCGATATATCTCATGTTCAATTTTCCTCTTCTTTCTATTTTATAAACCTATTTTATAAATCCACTTTTAAAACCCACTTGAAAAACCCACTTTTAAAACCCAATGATTACCCTGTCTATACGCCTGGCAATTCATACCGCCTCATACCGCCATCAGTTCCATTCATTCCACTCCCTGACAGCAACGCAGCCAGGCGGTTAACACTGCCTGGCCCCTTTGCCTGACTTCTTACATTACCTGGCGCAAACTGCCACCTGTCCACTGCCGCCGCCGGGTATCAAACTCTCCGGCTGTCATCTCTGCCCGGCTCCAATTCCTTTCAAAAGCCCAGCCGCTACCTGGCGCCAACCGTCACCGAAAACTCAATTTCCGTATATTCATCCTTGCCGTTTCTCAGGACCGCCACCTTAATCTTATCTCCTGCGTGCAGGCTTTCCACCTGGTTCTGGAAATCCTTCAGGCTTCCCACCTTCTCGCCGTTCATCCATGTGATGATATCCCCTGGCTGTATGCCTGCGTTGTATGCAGGGCCGTCTGTCACTGCCGATATCACATAAATGCCGGAAGGCATTCCGCTGTCCGCCATGGCCTGGCTCACTTCCTGGCCCTTGATGCCGAAATACGGGGCCGGGATACCGTTGCTCATCATTTCCAGTATACCTTTATAGTCAGATATGGCCACCACTGTGGTCATCCTGCACACTCCATCCTCGTCGTATTTGTCCGTGACCCACCCGATGAGCTCACCCGAAGTATTCAGGAGAAATGTTCCCGCCTCCGCGTCTCCGCTGGCGCTGGTATAGAACACCCTGGAGCTGCCGTCCACCGTATGGACATTGCGCACCACATAGGATATATTTCCATAATCGCTGGAATGGACAATACCCGCCGGCGCGCCGATAGCCACCACCATGTCGCCCTGCTTTACCCCGTAAGAGTTGCCCAGTTTGATGGCCTCCACCTTCTTAAACTGCTCGCTGTCCATCTGGCCCGCGTCCACGCTTACCACAGACAGTCCCATAATGGTATCGCTCTGCTTCACGATTCCGGCCATCATGGTTCCGTCCGGAAACGCTACCTCAATGGAATCAGCTGCCTCCACAGCCTTGTCCGGCGTGAGAATCAGTATCTCAGTGCGGGTCCTGGCTATGACCACTCCGGAGAACTGTCCTGATGTCTCGATGGGATTGTCAAACCAGTCCTTCTCATGCTGAATGGAATGGACCACCACCAGACTGTCATCCGCGTCACTGGCAATGGTGCGAAGATTGCTGTACAGTTTATTCAAATCATCAATGGAATAACGGTACTTCTCCATCTCAGAGCGTACCATCTCATCCACTGCCTCGGTCATGGCCGGTTCTGTGGGCTCAGTCTCTGCCGCCGCAGGAGCCGTGGTTTCCGGCTCATCCTTTGGTATGGTAATCTGGCTGCTCTCCTCAGGAGTCTCCTGACCTAAAATCCTTTCAGCCACAGGTCTGCTCACAACAAAACAAATGGCCGACAACACGCCAAACAGAACGGCACAAAAAATGGTCAACAGGATTTTCCGGGCAATCTGCCGTCTGGTCATTGGCTGCCGGACAATCTTCTCATTAATAAAGCGATGGGACTTGTCCGGAGTCTGGTCCTGCCGGTCTAAATCTCTATGCTGGTCAGCACGTTTATCCGCCATAGTACTCCTCCTTGCGAAGACTCTTACCCTCTATTATACGTTTCTTCCCAGTATTATGCAAGATTTTATATATGAAAAGATAGTAAAAAAGATAGTAAATATCGTTTTTTATGGTATAATTTAAATGTCGGCTTTTGGGAAAAAGTCCTTTTAAATCCAGCATTTTTACGGAAATCACAGGTGAAATCAATGAATCAGAAAGCGTTAAAAACTTTAGAATATGATAAAATCATAAACCAGCTCACAGAATATGCGGCTTCTCCTCTCGGAAAGGCCCTCTGCCAGAACCTCTCTCCTTCCTCTGATTTGGAAGAAGTGCGCACCTGGCAGGCACAGACTACGGATGCAGTGACACGGATCCGTCTCAAAGGTTCCGTGTCATTTTCAGGTATCAGGGATATCGGAGATTCCCTGAAACGCCTGGATATCGGCAGTTCCTTAAGCATACCCGAACTGCTCTCCATAAGCTCCCTCCTGACCGTGGCAGCCAGAGCCAAGGCCTACGGACGCCATGACGGGGAAGATGACCCAAGGGGAACCGGCGAACCCCAGGATGACTTCGACTCCCTGGAACCCCTGTTTGCGGGACTGGAGCCGCTGACCCCTCTGAACAATGAAATCAAACGCTGCATCCTCTCTGAGGACGAGGTTGCGGATGATGCCAGTCCGGGATTATCCCATGTGCGCCGTTCCATGAAGGTGACAGCTGACCGCATCCACACCCAGTTAAACTCCATCCTCAACTCCAACCGCTCCTATCTTCAGGACGCAGTTATCACCATGAGGGACGGACGTTACTGCCTTCCGGTAAAGTCAGAATACAAAAACCAGGTATCCGGAATGGTCCACGACCAGTCAGCCACTGGTTCCACCCTTTTCATTGAGCCCATGGCCATTATCCGGCTGAACAATGAGATGCGGGAACTGGAGATACAGGAGCAAAAGGAAATCGAAGCGGTTTTAGCCTCCCTGAGCAATCAGGCAGCGCCCTGTACAGAGGAGCTTCGCATGGACATGGAGCTTTTGGCGCAGCTGGACTTTATTTTTGCCAAGGCAGGCCTGGCCCGCCATTACAAGTGCAGCGCCCCTGTGTTCAATGACAAAGGCTATATCCATATCAAGGACGGACGCCATCCCCTTTTGAATCCCCAGGCCGTTGTACCTATCAACGTATGGCTGGGCAGGGAGTTTGACCTGCTAATCGTCACCGGCCCAAATACAGGCGGCAAGACTGTTTCCTTAAAAACAGTGGGTCTGTTTACCCTTATGGGGCAGTCCGGGCTTCACATCCCTGCGTGGGAGGGATCAGAGCTGGCTGTATTTGACCAGGTATTCGCGGACATCGGGGATGAACAGAGCATTGAACAGAGCTTAAGTACCTTTTCCGCCCATATGACTAATATTGTGCGCATTTTAAATGAAGCCGATTCCCGGTCCCTCTGTCTTTTTGACGAGCTGGGCGCGGGTACGGATCCTACAGAGGGAGCGGCCCTGGCCATTGCCATCCTCTCCTTCCTGCACAACATGAAGTGCCGCACCATGGCCACCACCCATTACAGCGAACTGAAGGTATTTGCCCTCAGCACGCCCGGAGTGGAAAATGCATGCTGCGAATTCAATGTGGAAACCCTGCAGCCCACGTACCGGTTACTCATCGGTATTCCCGGCAAGAGCAATGCCTTTGCCATTTCCCAGAAGCTGGGGCTGCCCGGATATATCATTGACGACGCAAAATCCCATCTGGAGGCCAAGGATGAGTCCTTTGAGGATCTGTTAACCAGTCTGGAATCCAGCAGGCTGACCATTGAGAAGGAACAGGCTGAAATCAACGCCTATAAGGATGAAATTGCCTCCTTAAAAAACCGTTTGACCCAGAAGGAAGAGCGCCTGGACGAGCGCAAGGACAAGATTCTTAAAAATGCCACCGAGGAAGCCCAGCGCATCCTGCGGGAGGCCAAAGAAACCGCGGACCAGACCATCAAGCAGATTAACAAGCTGGCTGCCAGCTCAGGCGTGGGCAAGGAACTGGAAGCAGAACGCGCCAGGCTCAGGGACCAGTTAAAGAAAACAGATGAAAAGCTGACCGTGAAACCAAAGGGACCCAGCCAGCCCATCTCGCCCAAGAAACTGAAAATAGGGGACGGTGTCAAAGTGCTGTCCATGAACCTGAAAGGCACCGTAAGCACCCTGCCCAATGCCAGAGGCGATTTATATGTCCAGATGGGCATTCTCCGTTCCCTGGTGAATATCCGGGATTTAGAGCTTCTTAATGAAAAGGACATAAGCGCCACACTGGGAGACGGAAGTTCCATAAGCTATGGTGGAAAGGCCGCTAGAGGCAAGGGAAGCGGCAGCAGCCAGATTAAGATGTCCAAATCCTCCACTGTGTCCGCTGAGGTCAACCTCATAGGCATGACTGTGGACGAGGCAGTGCCTGCCATGGAAAAATATCTGGACGACGCCTATCTGGCCCATCTCCAGACAGTGCGCGTGGTCCATGGCCGTGGAACCGGAGCCCTTAAGAACGCGGTGCACAAGCGCCTGCGCCAGCTCAAATATGTAAAGGAATTCCGCCTGGGCCAGTTTGGAGAAGGCGATTCAGGCGTAACCGTTGTGACATTTAAGTAGAAATCAGCAGCAAGGAGGAACTATAGCATGGCAGAGAAGCAGAGGATTCTGATTGTGGATGATGATGCAAATATTGCAGAATTAATCTCCCTCTACCTGATGAAAGAGTGTTATGAGACAATGATTGTGGGGGACGGCGAGGAAGCCCTTAAGGTATTTCCGGAATTCAAGCCCAACCTGGTACTGCTGGACCTGATGCTCCCCGGTATAGACGGTTATCAGGTCTGCAGGGAGCTGCGCGCTTCCTCCCAGGTACCGGTCATCATGCTGTCCGCAAAGGGAGAGATTTTCGACAAGGTACTGGGGCTGGAGCTGGGGGCAGATGATTATATGATTAAACCCTTTGACTCCAAGGAACTGGTGGCCCGCGTCAAGGCAGTGCTGCGCCGTTACCAGGCAGCACCGGCCCCGGCTCCATCGTCCACTGAACAGCAGGGCGAGTACGTGGAGTACCCGGACCTGATTGTGAACCTTACCAATTATTCCGTAATCTATATGGGCCACTCCGTGGAAATGCCGCCAAAGGAGCTGGAGCTTCTGTATTTTCTGGCGGCTTCCCCCAACCAGGTATTTACCAGGGAACAGCTTCTGGACCATATCTGGGGTTATGAATACATCGGGGATACCCGCACCGTGGATGTACATATCAAACGTCTGCGGGAAAAGATAAAGGATCACAACAGCTGGGCCATCACCACGGTCTGGGGAATCGGCTATAAATTCGAGGTGAAACGATGACCCGTTCTCTTTATTCCAAATTTATACTGGGATATCTGATTTTCGGTCTGCTGGGTTTTATCGCCATTGCCACATTTTCATCAAAAATGACCCGTGACTATCTGGTCCAGAGCAAGGCGGACGCGCTGTATGACGAGGCAAATATCATCGCCTCGTCATGCAGCACCATGTATCAGGGGAAACGGCTGGATTCCGAGGAGGTTTCCACCCAAATACGGGCGCTGTCCCACTATCTGAGAGCTGAGATATGGGTGGTCAACCGACAGGGCACCGTGGTTATGGACAGCCTGGGCGGTTCCAGGGTCCAGTCCTCCATAAACGGCTTTGACCCGGCATCCATCGGAAACCGGTCCTATACCATAGGGGATTACTATGGGATGTTCAGCGGGAACGTACTCAGCGTGTCGGCACCCATCACAGGGAATTACAACACCTACGGTTATGTGCTGATTCACCTTCCCATCAGCGAAATCAACCAGTCCCAGAACGGCATCCTGAGCATCCTTTACATCACATCCGCTGTCCTGTTCGGCCTGTCCCTTATTATTCTTCTGGTATTTACCCAGACCGTGTACCTGCCCCTTCGCAAGATTACAGTGGGTGCCAATGAATATGCGGCCGGAAATCTGGATTACCGGATTGATGTCAAGACCCACGACGAGATGGGTTACCTCTCCGACACCCTGAATTACATGTCCGATGAGCTGAATAAGATGGAGGAATACCAGAAGAATTTCATTGCCAATGTATCCCATGACTTCCGCTCTCCCCTGACTTCCATCAAGGGATATCTGGAAGCCATTCTGGACGGCACCATACCGGCTGAAATGTATGAAAAGTACCTGTCCAGAGTCATATCCGAGACAGAACGCCTTCACAAGCTGACAGAGAGCATGCTTACCCTTAACTCCCTGGATGCCAGGGGCTACCTCTCCAGGACCAATTTTGATATCAACCGTGTCATAAAGGATACGGCAGCCTCCTTTGAAGGCACCTGCGAGTCCAAAAATGTAAGCTTTGATCTTACCTTCTCAGACGACATTCAGATGGTCTTTGCCGACCTTGGAAAAATACAGCAGGTCATGTACAACCTTATTGACAATGCCATCAAGTTCAGCCATCACGATTCCACCATCTACATCCAGGCATCGGGGCGGTATGAAAAAATATTTGTGTCGGTCAAGGATACAGGTATCGGCATACCCAAGGACAGTTTAAAGAAAATCTGGGAACGTTTTTACAAGACGGACCTGTCCCGCGGCAAGGATAAGAAGGGCACCGGACTGGGCCTGTCCATTGTAAAGGAAATCATACAGGCACACGGCGAGAACATTGACGTGGTCAGCACGGAAGGCGTGGGAACAGAGTTTATTTTTTCACTGCCCCGTTCCACTAACCTTTAGGAAATGTCTGTAACACCGGATTTCAGGAGCTTATGGGAATGTTTCCCAGTATACAAATGTTTTATAATATCGTAAGATATTTACCAGGAAATTGTGATATAGTTATATTATGGTGAAATGTATAATTCATTCCAAAATGATTTAAAAAGAAAGGACAGGCAGACATGATTACATGGAAAAAAGTGGGCACCGCATTGTTAGTTGCTTCCCTTATTTCTTCCGTCCTGGCTCCTGCAGCCATGGCGGCAAGCAAGAAAAAGGTAGGCAAGATTTACCTCACCATTGACTCCGACATACGCACCGGACGTGATGGAGGAGATGTGGAGGTCACTGCTACCGGAGACAATACCGGTCTTTATTATGTAGACTCCTGGGAGGTCACCAATGATGATGGAGACACCTGGAGCAGTTCCAAACCGCCTCAGGTAGACATCATCCTGGGGGTGGAGGATGAGGAGGAATACTATTTTTCCAATACATCATCCAGCAACTTCAAGCTGACCTTAGGCTCCTCCAGCAAATACCGCTTTGATAAGATTAAATTCGTAAACGCTAAACGTCAGGACAGCAACGCCACTCTTATCCTTACGGTCCAGCTCGTATTTGACAAGGATGCGGATACCAGCGCAGCTGCTGCCCCCTCCAACCTTCAGTGGGATTCCGCCCACAATGGTAACGTTTCCTGGAACGAGGTTTCAAGCGCCAAATATTATCAGACCCAGCTGATTAAAAATGGAGCTGCCATAGGCGAAATCAAGGACATCTATAATACCTCCTATGATTTCAGGGAGCAGATTACGGCACCCGGCACCTATCAGTTCAAGGTCCGCTCCGTAAAGTCCAGCAACAGCGCCAAGAGCAGCTGGAACACATCCGGCTCATGGACAGTAAGCGAAGCAGATATCGCTGCCTTGGGCAATACTGTCTCGGACAATTCCCAGCCAGCGGCAGGCACCTGGCAGACAGCAGCGGACGGCCGCTGGTGGTACAGCAATGCAGACGGCTCCTATCCGGTTTCCAGCTGGCAGCAGATTAACGGCCAGTGGTACTATTTTGACGCAGAGGGATATATGGCCACAGGATGGATTGAACTGGACGGTAAGAGCTATTACCTGGATCCTTCCACCGGAGCCATGTATGCCAATACACGTACACCTGATAACTTCTGGGTTGATGCGTCCGGCGTATGGATTCCCGGAATGTAGCTGGATTCCCGGAATGTACCTGACCGGGTATTTACAGGCAAAAGATACGTACCACTTGGAAAAAGTTCATTTATCAGACAAATTATACAAACAAGGAGCAGGCACATTGAAACAAAGGTGCCTGCTCCTTATTAATTTGCTAAATGTGTGTATACCTTGATAAGCCCTTGCAGCTTTAGCCATACAGTACCGGCCCTACAATACCGGCCTTACAATACCAGCCCTACAGTACCAGCCTCGCGGCCCCGTATATGCCTGCGTCATTTCCCAGGGTGGCAAGTCCCAGCTTACCCTTGTACTCGGATATGGGGGTAAAATAATCATAATGCTTCTGGATAACATCGATCAGAAACTGTCCTGCCTTGGATACGCCTCCGCCTATAACGAAAATTTCCGGGTCAACAATCATGACCGCCATGGATAAGGCCAGTCCCAGGTAGCGTCCCACCACATCCATCACTTCGTTGGCCAGCTCATCCCCTGCCTTGGCTGCGTCCAGCACATCCTTGGCCGTGACATCCGCGCCATATTCCCGCAGGGCAGATGGCTTATCGCTGGCTTCCATCTTCCTTCTGGCCTCCCTGGCTATGCCTGTGGCCGAACAAATCTGCTCCACACAGCCCACTCCTCCGCAGTTGCAGTGCTCCCATTCCTCATCTCTTACGTGAATGTGGCCAATTTCACCGCCCAGACCGTGACGGCCGGCAATGATTTTCTCATCAATGATGACACCGCCACCCACACCGGTTCCCAGGGTAATCATGACCAAATCCTTATATCCCTTGCCTCCGCCCTGCCACATCTCTCCCAGGGCAGCCACGTTGGCGTCATTTCCGCTCTTTACAGTGACTCCGTCCAGCAGGCGGCTGAGTTCTTCCTGGGGATTCATCCGGCGCCATCCCAGGTTAACACATACCTCCACAAATCCATCCGGCATCACCGGTCCGGGGACTCCCAGCCCGATACCTACAAGGTCCGTCTTGAGACTCAGCCCTCTTTCCTCCATCCTGGCACGGATGGACCGGGCCACATCAGGAAGGATATGCGTTCCGCCTTCCTCCTTACGGGTCTTTACTTCCCACTTGTCCAAAAGCTCTCCCGTAATCTCAAAAAGTCCGATTTTTACCGAAGTTCCTCCGACATCTACTCCGATACATTTCATCCCCATGGTATCTATACTTCCTTTCACTTTTATTCCTGCATCACTGCAGCTTTATTTCCGTCATTTTCTGAGGTCCCATGACAAGAAGCGTTCCCGGGAACCTTCCTGCTGATACCTTGCTGACCGTAAAATCAAATGTTCCGTTATATTTCTCCGTACCTGTCATGTTGTAAACCTTGCAGGAACTGTCATTATACAAAAGAACCAAATCACCGTCAATATCAAATCCGGTATACTGGTAGTTAAAGGTCTTTTCAAAAACAGGGCTTCCTTCCCTGTCATAAATTCTCAGTTTGTAAGGATCGCCGCCTTCCACATTATCTGTAACAATGCCAACCTTATCCTGAGCATATGTAATGCTCCTTATATTCTCCTCTATGGGAATCTGGCTCACCAGCTCCGGCGATGTCTCCACTCTGGTTGAAAAGAACTGTATTCCCTTATCCGTAAATATGACGGAATGGCTTTCATCCAGAAACCTGACCCTGCCCGCCATGGCATCTCCCAGGTCCTTGGGAAAGAATATACCCACTACGCGGTTGGGATCATTTTTACCCAGTCCAAAATTATAAAATACAATCTTGCATTTTATCACACCCTGATCCAGATACATATAGGATGTGATAAGCTGCGTGCCATTTGGAGAAAGACTTAAGTCCACCGGATACCCGTCCCCTGACAGCAGAGACTTTACCATGATGTCCAGAGGGCTTCCATCTCTTTTATATAAATAGATATAGCTGGCCTTGGAATCCTCCTGAAGGGCAGCCACCACGCCCTTGGCGGACACTGTAACCCTCAATATGGGCAGCAGCGTGGTGGCCTGGCCCTGGGTCCCGTTCTTATCGCATATGTAGATGCTGTTGCCCTGCTGGTCCCCAATGGCCACAAAATCGCCGTTGACCGATACCACGGGGGTTCTCATCTCATAGCTCTGCACCCATACCACCTTGCCCTTGGCGTCCAGATAGGTAGCTCCATCCTTGGTATATTTGAGGACTCCGTCCCCGAAATCCCTGTACCCGCAGAAGCTCCCTTCACCCTGGGCCGCGGCTTCCTGGGCCTCAGCCACCAGGTCCCGCTCCCATACTGTCTGGTAATCCGTAAAGGTATGATAACGTTCATAGCGGAACAGCACCAGGGCTGCTATGGCTGCCAGGCCAACAAGCACAGCCAGAATAATCAGGCGCTTCCTGACTACACGCTGGTGCGCCTTGTGAACGATTTCCCGGCTGTCCTCCTCTTCCTGGAAGGGACTGCCGGAAGGTACGATTTGACGCTTCAGCTGCTTTTTTTTATTTTCACGGCTCATAGAATTGGTACTGCCCATCCTGCGTTCTCCCAAAATTCGTCTTTTGCGTATATGCAATAGTATACAACAATTTTGGATAAAACGCATTATCTTTTTCCGCCAGAAGTTTCCAGGCATATACTTATGGAATCAAAAGCTTTTGACCTGCAAATATGCTGTTTTCATCTGTCAGGGAATTAACCCTGCAGATTTCATCTATATGCTGCAGATTATGATACAGCTTAAAGCAGATTCCGTACAATGTCTCCCCATCCGCCACGGTATACACCTTGTAGCTGGCAGAAGACACAGTCTGGTCATCAGCTTCCCCTCTTCCTCCGGTTGGCGGCAGAGTGGAATCATCGGCCGGAGCTTTTGTCTGCTCCGCCGACTGACTATTGCCAGACTCCGTCTGGTCATTTTTCTTCTGGACTGAATCAGTCTGGGACGCACCCTTGCCGGATGTCTGGCCATTTTCCTGGCCCGTCCCGCCCTTCTGGCTGCTGCTCTGACCTGATGCTGCTGACTGGCCGCTTCCCTGACCGGCCGCTGCTGTCTGACCGCTTCCCTGGCCCGATGCCGCCGTCTGGCCGCTTCCCTGGTCCGGTGCCGCTGTCTGACCGCTTCCCCGGTCCGATGCCGCCGTCTGGCCGCTTCCCTGGCCTGATGCCGCTGACTGGCCGCTTCCCTGATCCGCTGCCGCCGTCTGGCCGCTTCCCTGGCCTGTCCCGCCTGTCTGGCCGCTATTTGACGGTGCCAGTGTTTCCGGTGTCACCCTGGAGGGCTTCTCATCTCCATTCTCCGGTGACGGGGCCGTAGTGGGATATACCTTTCCCGATGCCTCCTCAATCACATAATCAGGCTCGTCCGCAGCGGACCAGCCCTTTCCGGAAGGATTTTCTGTTCCGCCCTTACCTGTAAACGCCATCAGGCCGTCCTTTATATTTCCTTCCGGCACCACGGACGCAATCACACTTTCCATCTGGTGCATTTTCTGATAATTATTGAACATGGCCACGCCGCCTGCCAGTACCGTCACAGCCAGGACGCTGCACAGACCCGACAAAACTCCCACCGTGCTCCGGTGGCGTCCTGCCTCCACCCTTCGCTCGTCCATTTTCTGCTTAAAGTTCTGGATGACCTTATCATCCACTCCTGTTTCTGCCCTTGGCACATCCTTGCGCAGTATCATGTAATCCTGCATCATCTGGTTGCGCTCATAATATATGCTGTATCCTCTCAACTTGTAAAATCCGTCAGAGGATGTTATGTAAACAGCTTCCTCGCCCTCCAGACCGCAGTTCAGATACATGAGCTGGTTCTTTCCCGTAAAATACTGACTGTGCTGCTTCCAATAAGTCAGAGGGCTTAAGGTACAGCCGGGTCCTGCGCAGAGAAACCATCCCTGGACCGTGCGTTTGGGAAACATCTGCTCCACATCCTGGTAGGCCTTTTTCCAGGCATCCTCGGTGAAGGCCACTTTTCCGCCTTCCTCGGTGACTGAATCCATTTCCAGGGCTCCATCCACAAAAACAAAGGGTATGTCCTCATGGGTCTCCCTGCTTCCCAAAAGCAGACCCACACGCAAATCAGCCCCCTTTGCCGGCTGGAGGCGTTTTAAATAAGTATTTACATAATCTTCCAGATATAATTTTAAAACCTGGTCCCTCTCACCTATCTGCCGGAAATTCTTCGGCAGCTTAGGGAAGGGTTCATATAATTCTCCCATAGAATCACCCCGCTGTTTTTAATCCAAACAAGCATAGCAGATTCCCGGCGCAGAATTTGTCATATTATGGCAGCATTTTCCCATAATCGTTCGACAAGAAAAATGCTTTCGCAAATACAGTCCGCCATTTTCATCACCATGGACAGGCGCACGCTCTGGAGCATGACCGGATCCCGGCTGCCCACTCCGCCTACGATTCCGGTTATGGCTATGTCGCCCACGGCCTGCAGTTCCTTGGACACTCCCAGTCCCGGCTGAAGCGCTCCCCGCCCCAGGGTCGCGTATCCCACATGGTCCAGGCTTCCCACCGAAGCATCAATGGCAACCACCACATAGTCAGGATAGTGAAGCCGTATATACCTGGCGTACAAATCCAGATTCATGGCATGGACCGGCTTGTCAAGTGTTCCGATGACCGCGGCTCCCTTAAGCCGCCGGCTGCGGAGCATATGTCCCACCAGAGGGCCCAGGCTGTCTCCGGTAGACCGGTCTGTGCCGATACACAGGAACATGATTCCGTCCTTTCCCTTGGCTGCCATCTCCTCTCTGATAAGCCGGTCCAGGTGCATGGCAAAGCCCTCTGTTTCAAAACCTTCTGATGTATTATAATAAGATATGTCTTCCCGTTTTTGTACGTTAAATGTTTTCCATAATTTCATAGCTAAGTTGTCCACCCAAACATGTTATAATCATCGCCCGGCTTAAGTGGGCTGTTTTTATAGTATAGGCTTGGGTATTTGAAATTATGCATGAAAAAAGGACACACGGATTGACAGTATCCGCATGTCCCTGTCTGCCTGTCTGCCATATCATGGCCGGGCCAGAACCTTTGGGGCAGTTCCGGCCGGGCAGTTTTTTATTATATACTGCTTATGTCTTCAGTCTGTAGTATCCTCTTAATTAAAACAGCTTCTCCTTATATACCCCTGATTGGATCAGCCCTCTGATAGCGTCCGCCACGGCCTGTTTATCTTCCCTGTAGGTAACGCCAAACCATTTATCCGGGGTGTCAAGGACGGTCACTCTCGCCTTCTTATTCTGTACCAGATTGTCTATGATTTTAGGAAGAAGGTATTCTGATTTAATATCACCCTCTTTCAGATTGTCCAAAAATACCGGGAATCCTTTCTCCAGCTCCTGGACAAAGCTGGCCGGAAGCCCCCACATATTCATGGAAACCGGCTGGGACGGGCTGATGGTTACAGGCGCGCCGCTCTCATCCGTGGCATGGAGCCCATCTTCCTTCATCTGGATATTATAAGTCTCTGTCACGTTTGTCAGATAACCTTCCTCATCTACCTGGCACACGCCTCTGGTCACTGTACCGTTATCGCTGAGGGTGTTGGACAGCACAAAACCTCCCATGCAGATATCATAGATCTCAGACTGTGAGTCCATATGCTCTGCCATGTAATCGTGAATCCTGCGAAATCCTTCCCGTCCGTAATAATCATCTGCATTAATCACAAGGAACGGTCCGTCTACCATACCCTTCACAGAAAGGACTGCCTGGCCTGTACCCCATGGTTTGGTCCTCCCGGGCGTCACTTCATAACCGGCCGGAAGGTCCTCCAGTTCCTGGTATGCGTACTCCACCGGAAGGAGTTTCTCTATTCTGTGTCCTATGATTTCCTTAAAATCTTTTTCAAGATCTCTCCTGATAATGAATATTACCTTATTAAATCCCGCTTCCATGGCATCGTGGATTGAATAATCCATGATAATCTCGCCGTTGGGTCCCACGGGCTCCAGCTGCTTGATGCCGCCTCCAAAGCGGCTTCCGATACCGGCAGCCATGATTACCAATGCAGTATTTTTCATCCTTAGCTTCTCCTTTAATTTAAACTGGTTACACTATAGCACATTTGACTTTAAAAGGCAAAGGGAAAGAATGTCTCCTGCCGTGCCAGCTCAGTCAGAACACGCCTGCAGCGGCACACATCCTCATAGGGCACATACTCATTGGGCTTATGGGCCAGTTCCAGGCTGCCGGGACCATAAGACATGCAGTTGCAGTTGCCCAGGGTTCCTGCGATAACCGCCGTATCCGTATAGCCGTTAAAAGAACCGACAGGTGTGTCCTCTCCCGTCACACGGTCGCAGACAGACTTAAGGCTGGCCAGAAGCCGGGAACTGCTGTCCTTTTCCACATAAGGACGGTCACCCGTAATGAGGTAACTGCCCCTGACCCCTGCAATCTCAGCTTCTGCCGCCTTTACAGCTTCCTCTACTATATTCTTCGCTGCCGCTGTATCCGTAGGCGGCACCAGACGCATGTCAATCCATACCTTACAGGAATCCGGCACAACATAGGGACGGTATCCCCCTGTGATCTGCCCAAAGGTCACCGTAGACATGCCCAGATCCTCATGGGGCGGACAGCTGCCGATGGCCTTCCGGATATGGCTGACTGCCTCTGCCATGGCGGCAATGGCGTCAGCGCCCTTCCATGGATTACTGGCATGGGCTGTGATTCCCTGTATAGTCAGTTCAAACCAGGTCCGGCCCTTATGGGCTACCTGAATCTGGCCGTCCGTTGGTTCCGTATCCAGTATCCAGTCTTCCCTGCCTACCCAGCCGTCGCGGATAGCGCTTTCCACTCCCCGCATAAAATCTTCCTCATCCACGGTTCCTATGAATACAAAGGGACGCGCCGGAAGCTCCCCTGTGCTTCCGGTCAATTCCACCATATCTGAAAATGCAGACATGGCGCAGGCCAGGCCTGACTTCATGTCACAGGCACCTCTTCCGTACAGGCGGCCTTCCTTTACCACTGCTCCCAGGGCAGGAGTCTCTTCCTCCCATCCCTCCCCCAGCATCACCGTATCCATATGGCATATGTACACAAGGGCAGGCGCCGGAGCTTGTTCTTTTCCCGGTATGCGGGCCATAAGATTAAAACGGCCCGGCATCACTTCTCTTTGGACCAGTTCAATTTGGTTCTTAAGCGCTCCTGCCTTTTCCTCTATCTCTTTTGTAAACCATTCATATATCCACTGTTCAATTTGGCCCTCATAGGCTCCCGGATCAGAACTGTCAATCTGTACCAGCTGTCCTGTCAGCTCCCAGGTCCTGCGGTCCCCCTCTTCTGCTGTCACGTTATCGCTCCTCCTGTCAATCATATAATCGGATACCAGGCGTCTGCTCCTGCATCTGTTCCTGCGTCTGACACTGCATCTGACACTGCATCTGACACTGCTTCCCATGCCGGTATCCCTGCCCCATTATACCCCCTTATCTATAAATCATCAACAATGGCAGCGCTTTTTGCATAAGCCGTGCTCTTTGCCTCAAAAAAGTCTGTTTTCACCATATTTGCATTGGAATACTGGTTCACCCATTTCATGGACTGCGGCTCCTCGTCATACCCCTCGTACAAGGTGCCGAAGCCCAGCCCGCTCCAGCGCAGGTTTCCCAGATACCGTATGTAGTCCGTAACCATTTCTCTGGTCAGACCCGGAACATCATCGCCAATCACATAGCATCCCCACTGGATTTCCTGGGCCACGCCCTCCTCCAGCATGGACCTGAGCATATCTACCATCTTAGGCGTGAATAACTGTGGTTCCTCTTTCCTGAGTTCGGCAATCATGCTGCGGAATAACCACAAATGGGTATTCTCATCCCGGTTGATATACCGGATTTCCTGGACGCTTCCGGGCATCTTGCCGCCCCTTCCCAGGTTATAAAAAAACATGAACCCGCTGTAAAAATAAATGCCCTCCAGGATATAGTTGGCCATGATGACCCTGAGAAGGGTCACATCATCCTTCTTCTCCTGGAATTCATTATACAGATTTCCTATAAATGTATTGCGGCGCAGAAGGTGTTCATCCTCCTTCCACTGGTACAATATTCTGTCCCGCTCCACCGGACTGCAGATGGAATCCAGCATATAGCTGTAGCTCTGGCTGTGCACCGCCTCCTGAAATCCCTGTATGGTAAGGCACAGATTCACCTCATTGGCTGTGATATACTGGGCAATACAGGGCAGGTTTGCTGTCTGGATGGAATCTAAGAACACCAGAAAGCTCAGTATCTTATCATAGGCAGTCCGCTCCGCAGCCGTCAGGTTCTTATAATCCTTTAAATCCGCGCTGAGGTTGATTTCCTCCGGAATCCAGAAATTATTCATGGCCTGGCGGTACCAGCTGCTGGCCCAGGTGTATTTCATATTATTAAAGTCGTTGAGATTGGTGGTATTTCCGCCTATCATCCTCCGGCTGTTCTTATCCGTATCGCCCTGAGGGTTAAACAGGGGCTTGGCTGACAATATACTCATATCAAAAATCCTTTCTTACATGCCTTTCTATACCTTTCAACAGCAGCTTAACTGGAACAGCTCTCGCACTCCTCCACCTCCAAAGACTTGCTGCGCACATAGTAGAGGGTCTTTACGCCGCTCTCCCAGGCCAGTATATAGAGGTTCAGCAGCTGCCGCATGGTATAATCGTTGGTAATGTACAGATTCACGCTCTGGGCCTGGTCAATATGCCTCTGGCGCACACCTGCGGCCCGCACCGTCCAGGTCTGGTCCATGGTGTATCCGCTTTTATACAGCCAGAAGGTCCTGGGTGTCAGATCCGGGGCCACCCTGGGAAGGATGGCGTTCTTTTTCTCTTCCAGATAAAACCGCTTCATCACAGGATCCAGGCCTGCCGTTGTACCGGAGAGTATGCTGGTGCTGCTGGTAGGCGCCACAGCCAGGAGATAGGCATTGCGCATTCCGTGCTCTGCCACCTGTTCTGCCAGCTCTTTCCATTCCCTGCTCACAAGCCCCCGCTTCTCAAAGTATGCCCCTGTCTGCCATTCGCTTCCCTCAAAATACCGGTAGCATCCCTTCTCAGCCGCCAGATTGGCGCTGGCCCTGACAGCCGCGTAATGAATCCGCTCAAACACCTGGTCCGCAAAGACCAGATGTTCCTCGCTCTCCCACCGTATGCCGTGCTTTGCCAGCATATGATGGTAACCGCTGACTCCCAGACCGATTCCTCTGTAATTCTGATTGGTAATTCCGGCGTAGGCCAGGGGATAAAAATTCAGGTCAATTACATTATCCAATGCCCTCACAGCACTGGCGGCAATATACTCCACTTCATCCGGATCATCCACATCAATCGCCCCCAGACAGAGGCTGGCCAGATTACAGACAACAAAATCTCCCGGCCGTGTGGTCTGGACCACCGCGGTCTCCCCATTAACCTCCAGCACCTGAGTTGACACACTTTCTATGGGAGACATGTTCTGGGCAATCTCGGTGCACAGGTTGGAACAGTATATAATGCCCCGGTGGCTGTTGGGGTTGGCCCGGTTTACCGTATCCCGGTTAAAGATAAATGGTGTGCCTGTCTCCACCGCGGACTTGATAATCAGGCGTACCACATCCTTTAACAACACAGTGCGCTTGGATATCCTGTCATCTCCCACGCAGTCCAGATACCGTTCCTCCCACAGCTCCCCATAGCAGTCCTCCAGGCAGTATCCCTTGATGGTCCGGATCTCATGAGGGCACATCAGATGCCAGTCCTGGTCCAGATTCTCCTCAGCCATCTTCCAGAATAAATCAGGAAAACACACGGCCGGGAAAATGTCGTGGGCCTTCATACGGTCATCCCCGTTATTAGTACGAAGCTGAAGAAACTCCGGCAGATCCTTGTGCCAGGCGTCCAGATAAACCGCGGCAGCGCCCTGGCGCATCCCCAGCTGGTCCACTGCCACAGCCGTATCGTTCACCAGCTTAATCCAGCGGATCACGCCTCCGGCAGCCCCCTCAAATCCCCGAATCCTGCTTCCCGTTGCCCTGACCTTTCCGAAATACAAGCCCATGCCCCCGCCAAATTTACTGACCTGTGCAAAGTTGTCCACGCTTCTGTAAATTCCTTCCAGGCTATCCGGCACAGTGTCAATAAAACAACTGGAAAGCTGATGGTACGGTTTCCTGGCATTGGACAGGGTTGGGGTGGCCATGGTAACCTGCATACGGCTGAGCATATCATAAAACCGGCGCACCCATTGCATCCTGCAATCCTTACTTTCCTTCATAGCCAGGTGCAGGGAAATGCCCAGATACATTTCCTGGGGCGTCTCTAACGGATGATGGCTGTGGTCCTGGATCACATACCGCTTAAGCAGCAAATCCAGTCCCGCATAGGTAAAGAGCTTATTTCTCTCATCATCAAGAAATCCTTCCGCCTCTTCTATCTCCTCCCGGCTGTAATGCTTCAGGATATAATCACCATATAACCCCTGTTCCGTCAGATATGAAATCTTTTCATACAGTCCCTTAATTCCCAGTCCTTTAAGCTGTTCCTCCACCTCACAGGCAAAACCGCAGTACCGCAGCCTGGCCGCTGCAAATTCCCACAGGGGTGTTTCCTTGGAAGTCAGTTCCGCCGCGGACCGAATCAGGGCTTCCATTCCCTCAGCCGGCCCCATTCCCGGCTTGCGGAAGGAGCGGTATCTCTCAAGCAGACGATCCAGTCCATATCCCTCCCCCTGAAAATCCCTTCCGATTTCTTCCAGACATTGTTCCAGCCCTTTATAGTCCAAATCTATCTCTACTTTCGTATCCGCCATGATGTCCTTTTGCTCTCCTTATCTCACCTTATCTCATTTTCTCCGGCTTCCTCTTACTTTTCTCCTGCCGGTTCCTGTCCTTATCTAATTCCTGACATCCAAGCATACCATTTCCAGATGTCACGCTCACCATTATAAACCATATATATAGTGGTTACAAGCTGTTTTTGCACCACATATACCCCAAATACTGTATTCTCCTTTATTCACAACACTTTCCCGGCTACAGTTATATACTTGTGGCTGTTTCAACAAAAAATGTGATTGCACTTGTAGTGGTTTCATCCTATTATATGGTTGGAACAACAATGAATACGTGGCATTCATGCCGCAAAGGGGGTAAACTTCCCGCATATCCGTCATCCGGATCAGGTAAGGGAAGCAGGGATTATGAGCGATATCAAAAGTCCATTTTGGCGCACTGCCGCCGAATATGGCATCATTACAGTAAGCATCTGGATTATGGTGGTTGGAATCTACTTTTTCAAGTTCCCCAATCATTTTGCATTCGGAGGCGTCACAGGCTTTTCCACTGTAGTAAGCGAAATCAGCCGTTGGTCTGCCAGTGATTTCACATTTATTGTGAACACCTCACTGCTGGTTTTAGGGTTCATTTTCCTGGGTAAGGGTTTTGGAATAAAGACCGTTTATGCAAGTATGGTCATGTCCATCAGCCTGTCCCTGCTGGAACGTGTCTGTCCTTTAAGCAGGCCGCTGACAACAGAGCCTTTGCTGGAGCTGCTGTTCGCCATCTTCCTGCCGGCAGTGGGCACAGCCATCCTCTTTAATCTGGGCGCTTCCAGCGGCGGTACAGATATCATCGCCATGATACTTAAGAAATATACCAGCCTTAACATAGGAACCGTTCTCATGCTGGTGGATGTGGCGGCCGTGGCCTCCTCATTCTTCATCTTCGGGCCTGAGACAGGACTGTTCTCCACCATCGGCCTGGCGGCCAAATCCCTGGTCATCGACGATGTGATTGAGAATCTGAATCTGTGCAAATGCTTTAATATTATCTGTGACGACCCGGATCCGATTTGCGACTATATCATCAACACGCTGCACCGCAGCGCCACGGTATACCATGCGCAGGGAGCCTTTACCCATCATGAAAAGACCGTAATCATGACCACCATGAAACGCAGCCAGGCATTAAAGCTGCGAAACTACATCCGCACCATTGAACCCACGGCCTTCATGCTGATATCCAACTCCAGCGAAATCATCGGAAAAGGATTTCTGGCCGGGTAGGCTTCGGCACAATTTTCCTGGGGATCAGCGTTTTTTCCCATGTCTTATACAGCAATTAAAATCAAATATAAAACAGCGGCAGCGAAATCCGGTGAACACTCATCCGATTCGCTGCCGTATTTTTCATTCCGCCTGTTTCAGTCCGCGGTTTCCTCTTTCAGAATCCCATCCCCGCTTCCGATGGTACCCAGACGTTCCAGCAGTCCGAACATGTAATCCGTATACCGTTCCGCCACCTCAATCACCACTACGTCCGGCTGAATCTCAAGGGCAGCCGCCCCGCAGTCCTCTGTCCGGTAATCCATCAGCGTCACATCCGGGTAGTTCCTGGCAAAGTACTCAGCCATGTGTACCCCGAAGGAGTCCCTGCAAATAAGGATTCTTTCTGCTTTCCCCTCTGCGTCTGAGGAGTAGTGGGTGATGGTCTCATGTTCATTCTGGTAATCCATTTCAAAGGACACATCCTCTCTGTAGCCTGACACTTTGAGGAATGGGTCATCGTCATAATACTTCTGAAGATTCAGCATGGTTGCCAGGTCCCCGCTGAAGGTTCCTCTGTTTTCAATATCATAAGAGCGGTATGACTCCGGTCCGAACGGCTCTCCGTCTATGTCCTGTATCACCATCTGGGATGCCATAAATGCCCCCATATCATTCCAATGGGTATCATACTTCCTGTATATCTGGCACCAGTCATCCTTGGCCTTTCTGAACTCATCCAGGGGGTAGTACACATCACAGTCCGTATTCTCTTTCAGATATTCGTACAGCAAATCCGCCTTGGACTGTTCCTGAACCACCTTCACGGATGAGGGCATAAACTCGCTGTATACCTGCTCCTTATTGGGAACCATATAGAAAACCAGCTTTATCCCTCTGGAGGCCAGATTTTCCTCCGCCTGCTTAAGCAGCGCCGCAAACCGTTCCATCTCATCAACACTGTAATGATTGGTTCCCTGGTAGTCCGCAATGCTGTCCTCCATTTCCCCTTTCAGCTTATAGAACATCCATCCGTCCTTTCCCATAAGAACGGCATCGGACGTGACTTCCCCAAACACATGAATGTCCGCCAGTTTCCCAAAGGCCACAATGGGATTCTTAAAGGCCAGATGGTCATTAAAGTAGGCGTCATACTGCCCCGGATAGGATTTAAGGTCCGCTGCAGAAAGATTCCTGAAATTAAGAACCGGCTTTTCCTGGTAAACCCGGTTCTCGTAATTCTCCGTGTCCACATAATCCTTAAGAGGTATGAACAGGAGTCCGGGCAGTATCATCATCCCCAGGAACATGCCTGCAAATATATATGCTTTTATGCGTTGTCTCACCTGCTGCCTCCTCTCTAAAACCGGAAATAGATAAACGGATTATAAGTGCTGCCCACAGCCATCACAATCGAGTATGCAAACAGCAGTATAAGTCCCAGGCTTTCAGACAGGTAAATGCTTCTGCCGTCCTGCATATGTTTCTTAAAACAGGGAACCAGGGCCTGAAACGGACCGCACAGCACAATCCCTATCACCATATACACTATGGTCTTATGGCTCATGTACATGGCCGTATCATAAATCCCCGGGCGCAGAAGAAACATCTGCTTAAGCAGCATAAGTCCCCGGGTCAGCGAATCCGCCCGGAACATGGTCCATCCCACCACGGTAACAAAAAACATATAAATATAACTGACCGCCGCCGGCAGACACTCCAGCCGCCGCTTTAAAAACAGCCGTTCCGCCACCTGCAGGCAGCCGTAATACATTCCCCACGCAATAAAGGACAGGCCCGCGCCATGCCAGAATCCGGTACAGATAAATACGATCATCAGATTGCGGCAGGTAACAAATGTCCCCTTCCTGCTTCCGCCAAGAGGAATGTAAAGGTAGTCCTTGAACCAGCTGGAGAGAGATATATGCCATCTGCGCCAGAACTCTCCCACGGACCTGGCCAGATATGGGTAATTGAAATTCTCTGTCAGCTCAAAGCCCAGCATTTTTCCAAGGCCCACCGCCATATCGGAATAACCAGAAAAATCAAAATAAATCTGCAGTGTATACAGGATTCCCACATACCATCCCAAACCTCCGCTGATCTGGTCCATGGGATTGGCCAGAACCTTGTCCACCACACTTCCGAACTGGTTGGCAAGTATAACCTTTTTTCCCAGTCCGTAGATAAAGCGCCTTGCTCCGCATGCAAACAGTTCCGGCGTCACATGGCGGTTTCTGATGCGCGCACCCATACCCTGATAGCGCTCGATGGGTCCCTGTATCATCTTAGGAAAAAAGGACATGTAAAGTCCCAGGTTCAGCAGGTTCCTCTCGGCCCCTGTGGTCCCCCGGTACACATCCGCCGCATACGATATCATCTGAAATGTGTAAAATGAGATGCCCACCGGCAGCAGCAGGTTCTTTGGCTCCGCCACGGTGCCCCCCGCCAGCTTATTGACCAGGCCGGTCAGGAAATCAAAGTATTTAAAATACCCTAAAAAACCCAGGTTCACAGCCACCAGCAGCACAAGGAGCAGCTTATCCGGGGTAAAGAGAGTGTGCTTGCCGGCACCGGAAGCCGTCTGGCTGTCTGTACTGACGGCAGTCCCTGCCGTAACCCCTGCCGCTCCAGCAGCTTCCCCAGCCGCCGGCCTGCTGCCCCGCACAGCCTCTATGCCCAAAGCACCTGCATAATTCACAGCCAGGGACAAAAGGAGAAGCCATATATACTCCTGCTCTCCCCATGCATAGAAAATAAAACTCATTGCCAGCAGAAAGAAGTTGCTTAGCCAGATGGGCAGCACCAGATTCACGACCAGCACAAAGGGCAGAAACAGCCATAAAAATATCATGGAACTAAATAACATGAAATATTTTCCTTCCTGAATTCATTCTTCCGTCCGCAGGGTGCCTGAAAATGCATTACAGGACGCCGGCATCTGCCTGATCCCAGCCATTTCCCTGCGGTCCGGACCATGGCGATATTATAACATGCCTCCACAGGATTTTAAAGGCTGATTTGCGGAGCCAGCTGCACGGGTGCACTTAGCTTCTGATTACACGCAGAAGCTTTCTTTCCGCCTCTTTAAATGTCCAAGTGCATCATTGTACCAAAAGGCCATCTGTGTTATAATTATTTCATTAAAATTTTCCAGGGCAGACCGGAAACATGTTTCTGCCTCATACTGCCCGGCGCAATCATCACCTCTCCGGAGCCTGTTTGAAACCGCCTGCCCGCCATCTGGCGGAACACAATTTTTAAACACGCTCTGATGCATTATGAGATATCACGAAAGAAGGAAGTGTTATGGACCTAAAATTACAGGTAAAGCAAACCCAGACTTTGTCACAGCGGATGATTCAGTCAGCTGAGATTCTTCAGATGACCTCCCAGGAGCTGAATACTTATATCAATGAACTGGCATTGGAAAACCCGGTAATCGACATTGTGGAGCCCCCCACTGCTGAAGAGCAGCGCGAGTCCATTGAACAGCAGGAATGGCTTAATTCTTTCAATGAGGAGAATTACTATCTGTACCAGCGCCAGAATAATGATGATGACTACGACTTTAAATCCAGCTGGAACATTAACACGGACGACGGCGAGACTCTTCAGGACTATCTGTGGTCCCAGCTCATCACGGAAAACTTCACGGACCAGGAAACGGAAATCATCAAGTTCATGCTGGAATGTCTTGACAACAAGGGCTACCTGGAAGAGAGCACAGAGACAATTGCCTCCTACTTTGGGACCGATACTGAGATAGTGGAAGATCTCCTGTCCGATCTCCAGGCCCTGGACCCATCCGGTGTCTGCGCACGTACACTGGAGGAATGCCTGAAACTGCAGCTGGAACGCAGGGACATACTGACCCCGGTACTGGAATCCATCATTGACAACTGCCTGGAAATGGTTGCCAAAAACCAGATTCCGGCCATTGCCAGGAAGCTGCGCCTCTCTCCCACTGAAACTGCGGGTTACTGTCAGATTATCAAATCCCTGAATCCCAAACCGGGTGTATCCTTCAGCAGCAGGGACCAGCTCCGCTACATCATACCGGATGTGACCATTGTAAAGTTCAAGGACCATTTTGACATCCTGCTGAACGAATCCATGTATCCCACCATTGAGCTTAACAGCTACTACCGCCAGATGAACCAGAATCCTGAATCCTCTGAACTCAAGGAGTATCTGGGCAATAAAATCCGGCAGGCCGAGTGGGTCAAACAGTGTGTAACCCAGCGCGGAAAGACGCTGATGCAGGTATCTCGGGCCATTCTTGAACACCAGGAGGAGTTCTTCACCTTCGGACCTGCCCACCTGAATCCCTTAAGGCTGGCAGATATCGCCCAGGAACTGGACATCCACGAATCCACAGTCAGCAGAGCTGTCAGCAAGAAATACCTTCAGTGCTCCTGGGGTGTATACCCCATGAACTTTTTCTTCTCGCGCAGTGTGGCTGTCCAGGAAAGCAGCAGCAGCGAAAGCGGTACCCAGTCCGTGACTGCCGCAGACATCAAGCGTGTGCTTCGGGAAATCATAGAGGAAGAAAACAAAAAGAAGCCTTACAGCGACCGCCTTCTGGGTGAAAAGCTGGCAGAACGCGGCATATCCATCTCCCGCCGGACCGTTGCCAAATACAGGGAAGAGGAAGGCATTGCGGATGCCAGCGGGCGTAAGGAGTATGTGTAACAGGATATTCTTAAAGACATGGCAGACTGTCCATGTCTTTTTGTTTACTCAAATACGCAGGGATGAAGGCGGATTTTTATATCTGTGGGTATGACAAAAACAAATTACGGCGAATTAAGGTTATTTTACTCAAATTTCATCTTGACAATATTGGAGAAATCTTGTAAAATTGTTGATGTCGCTGATGGAACAGAGCTTGTAAGGATAATTACTGATGATTCCTGATTGTTCCCATAGACAAATGCCCAGATAGCTCAGTTGGTAGAGCAGAGGACTGAAAATCCTCGTGTCGTTGGTTCGATTCCGACTTTGGGCACTGACCGTATGACGAAGCGGTCATTACGCAGGTGTAGTTCAATGGTAGAACACTAGCCTTCCAAGCTAGATACGTGGGTTCGATTCCCATCACCTGCTCTGTAAAATGAGAAAAAGCCTTGAAGAGGCTTTTTTGTTTTGTTTACCTTATATCCACGGCAAAACAAAAGGCAGCAGCGCAATACACTGCTGCCTTTTATGTTCTGATTCTCTCTTATAACCCGCTATTTCCCCTGACCATAATGATTTTTGGCAAAATCCTTCATCACCGCTACATTTTCAGGTGATATCCCTGCCGGTTTTCCGCCCGTGGCTTCAATCATGTAAAGAATTCTGGCTGTTGCTTCCAGGACTGTTGCTACCTTAAACGCTGCGTCCATATTCTCACCCACACAGACTGCTCCGTGGGAATGCAGAAGGCAGGAGTTGGCTTCCTTTCCCAACGCCTTTTCACATTGGTCTGCCAGTTCCTCAGAACCAGGCAGTGCATACTGTGTACATTTACAGGTATCTCCCATGGCCTGGGCCGCCTCATCTATTATCAGGGGAATATCCTTTCCCTGCGTAGCGTATACCATGGAATACATAGGATGGGTATGGATGACTGCGTTTACCTCTTCTCTGTTTCTATATATAGCCAGGTGCAGCCCTGTCTCAATAGTTGGTTTTCTGTGACCCTCCACGATTGTTCCATCCAGCCTGCAGACCACTACATCGTCTTCCACAATGGTACTGTATTTCATGGCGCTGGGCGTTAAGTATACCAGTCCGGTCTCAGGATCGCGGATACTGATATTTCCCCACGTTTCTACAGTAAGACCTGAATTCTCCAGCTTTTTACCGCTCTCTACAATGCATTTTTTAAAGTCCATTTCTGCCTCTCATTCTGCTGCCGGCAGGCAGCCCTAATTTTTTATGGCCTGAAGTATGTTTGAATCCCATATGAAAAATCCGTCTCAAAACTCCAGCCCTGTTCCTACTCAAAAGTCTTTAAGTAATCCTTGAACTCTCCTACATTGTCCTTTGTAATAACTTCCGTTCCGGTGTCAATATAGGATTCCGCCTCACCGCCGTCAAATATTTTCAGCATATTGTCCACGCCCAATTTTCCCATTTCAGCCGGATACTGTGCCACAGTTGCCAGAAACTCTCCGTTTTCCACCAGGTTCAGGGCTTCGCTTACCGCATCAAATCCGATAATCTGAATCTGTTCCTGCATATTGGCTTCCTTGATGGCTCTTAAGGCTCCGATACCCATATTGTCGTTGCAGCAGAAGAAAAGTTCAACATCCGGATTAGCGCTTATGATGTTCTGGGCAGCTGTATATCCCTGGTCCACTTCCCAGTTTGCCGTCTGTTCAGCCACAACAGTTACCGTGTCCCCGGCGCCTTCTATGAATCCATTGTAACGGTCCGCTGCATTGGTCTGTCCTTCAATCCCTTTGAGTATGGCTGTCTTTGTTCCCTTCTCAAAGTTTTTCGCCACATATTCGCCTGCCAGTTTGGCGCCTTCATAATTGTTGGTTCCGTAAAACGGAATATCCAGGCCTACATTGGCAAGGCTCTCATCCGTCAGCTTTGTATCCAGATTGATGATAGGAATGCCTGCTTCCTTACATTTTGTAAGGGCGGATTCCAAACCGTCGGAAGAACTGGGAACCAGCAGGATTCCGTCCACCTTGTTGGCAATCATATTCTCAATAATGCCAAGCTGCGCATCAGCGCTGGCATGCTGGTCTCCGGCCTGGACCTCAATCTTGACCCCCTTTGCCTCTGCTTCTACTTTAGCGCCGTTAGCCAGGGTAATATGGTATTCGTTGTTTAAAGTCATCCCCACAAATCCAATGGTCTTATCTCCATAGTTACCCGATGCCGCTTCTGCGCTGCTTTCTTCGTCCTTCCCGCTTTCCCCAGTTGTATCCGCGGTCTGGGCATCTGTCTGCTGTTCCTTGGCCGTCTCCGGCACAGTCTCCTTCGGGGTACTTCCGCATCCGCTAAGTACCGCCGCCGACATAACCGTGCTCATTGCCAATGCCATCACTGCTGCCGTCATGTTTCGCTTCATAATCAATTTCCTCCTTTATTTGCAAATACTTAATGTATTTAGCTTTCCTACTCACTCTGGCGTTCTTTCTTCTTATCCGCAAACACCGCGGCTATAATGACAATGCCTGTGACAATGGTCTGGTAATAAGTGGCAACATTCATGATCTGGAGTCCGCAGGTCAGAGTACTGAGAATAATGGCTCCCACCAGTGTATTTCCGATCTTCCCCTTTCCGCCTGATAAAGAGATTCCTCCGATAACCGCGGAAGCGATGGCATTCATCTCATAACCAGATCCGGCATTCGGGTCTGCATATGTAAGGCGTGACAAAAGCATGATGCCTCCAATGGCTGCAAATATGCCGCTTAAAACATATACCATAAGCACGGTTTTGTTTACATTGATTCCTGAAAGCCTGGCGGCGCAGATATTGCCGCCTGCGGCATAGACGTGCCTGCCGAACTTTGTATATGCCATGACAAAAATAATCACTGCGTAGAACACAAATACATAAATGACGGAGACAGGAACCGTCCCCAGCACCTTTGAAGCCATCAGACTGCCCAGCCCCTTAGGAAAGCTGGATATGGGCTGTCCTCCGTTAATCAGAAGCGCCAATCCCCTGGCGATCTGCATGGCTCCCAGCGTCACAATGAAGGGCGGTACCTTTCCGTAGCTGACCAGACAGCCATTGACCAGGCCAAAGGCAGCGCCGGCCGCGATACACAAAATCCCCATGGCAATCAAGGGCATACCAGCCTTCAGAATCAGTCCTCCAAATATACCCACAAATCCCACAATAGACCCAACGCTCAAATCAATACCGCCTGTGACAATGACAAGGGAGGCGCCGATTGCAATGATGGAAATAATGCTGGCCTGGGTAATGATATTGAACATGTTATTAAGGGTCAGAAAATTCTTTCCCATCATGCTGCAGATTACAGCAAATACAATAAAAATAACAACCAGTCCCAGATATAAAGTCAAGGCCGGCAGTTTTGCCTTAACACCCTCTTTGTAGCTCTCCATACCTATAATCCTCCCTGCATCGCATATTTTAATATGGTTTCCTGCGTCAAATCCGGGCTGTTGTCCAATATAGCCTCCAGGACGCCTTCCCTCATAACCGCAACCCGGTCGCACATCTTAAGTACTTCCACAAGGTCGGAGGATATCATTATGATAGAGGCCCCCTGATTGACCAGGTCATACATAATATTGTATATTTCGTCACGCGCCCCTACATCAATTCCCCTTGTGGGTTCGTCAAATATATATACATCCGCATTGGAATACAGCCACTTTGCAATAACCACCTTCTGCTGGTTTCCTCCGGACAGGTTCTTGGCTTCCGTAAGATGTGTATGGGTTTTAATCCGCAGGCTTTTGATGTAATCCTTTGCGCGATCCGCCATCTCCTTTTTGCGGATAAACGGTTTGGCAAGCTGTTTTAAGTTAGGCAACGCTATATTATCCATGACAGAGTGCATGAGCACAAGTCCCTCATCCTTCCTGTCCTCGCTCAGATAGACGATTCCCTTTTCAATATTCCTGGACAGGCTGTTGGACAATGTTTCACCCTTATACGTAACAGTTCCCCCATCTTTTCTGTAAGCTCCTATCATGCATTTTGCCACTTCTGTCCTGCCCGCTCCCACTAATCCGGCAAATCCCAGTATTTCGCCCTTGTGCAGCTCAAATGATATGTCCTTTAAAAACTCCTTGTATCTCAGCTTCTCAACCTTTAATACAACCTGATTCATGTCAACTGCTTCATTGGCAATCTTTTCAAAGCTGACTGTGCGTCCCACCATCATCTTTGTCAGCTGGTCCTCTGTGGTTTCGGATAATTTTACGGTTCCTATATACTCACCGTCACGCATGACCGTGCACCTGTCTCCAATCTCGAACAACTCGCTCATGCGGTGGGAAATGTATACAATTCCGATTTTTTCTTTTTGAAGTTCACGGATAATTCCAAAAAGCATGTTTGTCTCTTTATCCGTAATGGCCGCTGTGGGTTCATCCAGAACCAGGACCTTTACATGATTGGATATGGCCTTGGCTATCTCAACCAGCTGTTTCTGGGCCACACTCAGCTCACGGACCAGTGTCTTGGGACTTACCTCCAGACCGACCCGCTTCATGTACCCCTCTGCCTCTTTTATGGCACGCTTATGGTCCACAAGAAGCCCCTGGCCGTATTCCTTTCCAATGAATATATTTTCATATACAGGCAAATCCGGTACAAGATTAAATTCCTGGTAAATCACGCTGATACCGGCGTCCAAAGCCTCCTTCGGCGTCATAGGCGCCAGCTCCCTGCCGTCAAGCTGTATGTCCCCGCCTTCCCGTCCGTATGCACCGGACAGAATTTTAATTAACGTGGATTTACCCGCTCCATTTTCTCCCAAAAGAACGTGAACCTCACCGGGAAGCACCTCAAGCTGCGCATTTTTCAGTACAGGAACACCAAAAAAACTTTTGTTAATCCCGCACATCCTCAATATACATCCGTCCATGGACAGGCCCCCTTACCCTTCTAGTTTTTGATACCGTTTCAATGCCTCGCCGGAATCTTTGCCACAGCAATAAGCCGCACTCTCAATGCCTGTTCCCAATAGGCGCCTGATTTCCCCCACTGTCATCTCAGGCTTAAAGTACTTAAGCTGTGCGCCCAGATTTCCCAGGGACGTACTCTCCTTGCCCCCTGTCACTACCTTCTTGCCTGTTGCATCTGCTGTCATCTGACACAGCCTCACATTCCGCGAGCCGCCGCCTACCATATAGACAGTGTCTTTTTTCTTTCCGCTGATTTCCTCCAGACCCTGTATCACCGAGGCAAAGCTCAGCGCCATGGAGTTTTGAAAGCTGCATATGATTGTACCCCAGTCTTTTTCTCCGGAAGCCTGACCGGTCTTAACAAGATAATTCCATATCTCATCAGACATATGTACGGGATTGAAAAATCTGGAATCGTTGACAGGAAACAGCGGAGCCGCCCCCTCATGGCAGTCTCCAAGGCTGTTAAGCTCCTCCCAGCCTATGGCCCCATGTTCCCCTTCATATTCCTCCTTAATGCGTTGGATAATGAACATACCCGCACTGTTGCGCAGCAGGGTGATTTTATCAAATGCCCCTATCTCGTTGGTCAGGCATCTTTTTCTCACCTCTTCGTTCACGATTGGCTCCTCTAACTCCATTCCGATAAGCGCCCAGGTCCCTGTGCTGACAAACAAAAATTCTTCCTCCTCTGCCGGAATGGCCAGGACCGCGGCAGCCGTATCATGGGACGGCACGCAAATAACCGGTACATCATACGATATGCCCAGAATTTCCTTTACATTGGAGTGAAGCATGCCAATGGCAGTACCGTGTCTCCCAATAGGCGCAAACAGGCCGGATGGTATTTCCATTGTTTTCAATGCTTCTTCACTGAGTTCCCTTTTTCTGGCATCCATCAGCTGGGTCGTTGACAATTCGCTGGGCTCATTCACCATACAGCCTGTAAAGAGATAGTTTAAGATATCCGGAATCATGAGAAGCTTATGTCCATGGGAAAACATGGACTGCATTTTTTCCATCATTCCCTTAATCATATTAACCGAATTAATTTTATCGCAAAGGATACCCGTCTGCCTGAACAGATATGTCCTCTGCTCATCTGACATCTGTTCCAGAACCTCTGCCCCTATGCTGTTCCTGTATGACAATGGATTCTGAATCATAAGTCCCTGATTGTCAAACAGCGCAAAATCCACGCCCCATGTACAGATCCCGATTGAATGGATGGTTCCGGCCCGCTTTACCGCCTCTTTCAATCCCTCTAACAGTTTTTGGTAAATCATCAGTATATCCCAGTAAAAATACTGATGTACCCTGACCATGTAATTTGGTATCTGGGAAATGACCTCCGTGGTTATCTGTTCTCCGTCATACACCCCCAGAATAACCCTGCATGATGAATTACCGCAGTCAAACGCTACCATATTCCGCTTCATCAACACCCCTGCCCCTCTCTTATTGAATTTTTATTTTCAGACCGTATTTTTCTGCCCGCTGTACCAGGAATAACAAGTCTGCTTTCTTAAGGGACGGCATATTCCCCATCTCATATGCACGTCCTAACCCCTGATACTTCGGCAGCCCCAGCCTGTGATAGGGTAGAAATACAATCTCAGAGATATGATCCAAACTCTTTATGTACTCAAAAAAACCATTGATGGACGCCTCATCATCATTGCATCCCGGAATATAAGGATATCTGACCGACAGTTCCCCGCTGTAATGACCGCACAGCCATTCCAGATTGCTGAGTATCAAGGTATTGCCCACGCCCGTAAGCTCCTTATGCTTATCAGGATCGATCTGTTTGAAGTCATAATATATATAGTCAACATGCCCGTTTATGTCTTCCAATGCCTTTTGGGGGACATGCCCGCATGTTTCAACCAGGGTATTATAACCTCTCCGGTGCATCTGCTCTCCGACAGCTCCTATGATTTCACTGTAATACAGCGGTTCTCCTCCGCTGAACGTAACGCCGCCGCCGGACATCCCATAATATTGACGGTCCTTCAGTATCTCAGTCAGAAGCTCTTCCTCGTTGTATTTTCTCCCCATCATCTCCCTGGCGTCCGCATAACACTCCCTGATGCACACACCGCATTGCCTGCACTTGCTCTGGTCCGTAATAAAGCCATAACCTTCCATGTAGCTTATGGCTTTTTCCGGACACAGAGCGCTGCATCTTGCACAGTTGATGCAGACATTTGTCTTAACCAGAACCTCGGTCCCCGCTCTCTGGGATTCGGGGTTTGCACACCATCTGCAGCGCAGGGAACAGCCCTTTAAAAATATAACGGTGCGGATACCGCGGCCATCCTCTGTTGCGAACCGTTCTATATTAAATACATTGCAAACCCCCATGTCTATGATTCCCCCTGTTCGTCATCCGCCGGCTCATACACCGCATTGCGGTACTTTAGCTATAATTCCAGCTCCGCCCTGTTTATTACATCCATCTGGCACTCCGGGGACAGCGATGTAAACAGTGCACTATAACCCGAAACTCTGACCATCAAATCCTTATATTCATCCGGATGCTCCATTGCCTTCTTGAACACCTTGTTATCCACCACATTAAACTGGATCTGCTGTCCGTAGTTTTCAAACAGCACCTTAATCATGGCAATTACCTTCTCTTTATTCTCATCCGTATCCAGCGCTCCTTTGGACAGGCGCATGTTGAATATCGCCCCTTTCTGGAACCATATGCTGGGCAGTTTCATGACTGAATTGCAGGCGGCCGTGGCGCCTTTTTTCTCCGAGCCATTGGCAGGGGAAATTCCATTATTCACCGGCTGTCCGGCCTTGCGTCCGTCCGGCGTGGCTCCAATGCTCTTCCCAAAAGCAATGTTACCTGTCACAGGACTCTGGCTGTAGGAGTAACAGCAGGGCACCGGCCCTTTTCCATACTTGGAACTTCTGTATTTATACCTGTAGCTGGAGCCAATATAGTCCTCCAGTTCAACTACCCACTTGTCAGCTCTCTCGTCATCATTTCCAAACTTAGGTGCCTTGTTTAACAGTATGGCCCTGATTTCCGGTCCGGCAGGCACTGTCTCCATATCCTCATAATTGGTGCTCATGGCATGAAGCACCTGCTCCATGGTCAGAAGCTTCTGATTAAATACAATTTCGTCCAATGCTGCCAGGGAATCCCCTGCGCTGATGGTACCCGCAGTAGGCCCGCCGTCTGCTGAGTACACGGAACCGCCCTCTACAAGGTCCATGGCCCTCTCTATACAGTCATATACCAGGGATGAACGGAATGCGTTGATGTCCTGCTGTATATGAATTTCATCATTGATATGTTCCGTTTCCACCTGCAGTCCCATAAAATAATCCAGGGTCTGTTTATATAATTCCATCAGCTCCCTTACACTGCCGCAGTCCTCTGCACGTTTCTCCAAATCCACAAAATGGTATCCGGTCTTAGGATCCGTGCCGTCGTGGAGTGTGATTTCAAGTACCTTTTCCACATTCAGCCATGGGCCTTTGGCCGCAAAATCCCATTTTCCAGGAATGGATGCCTCGATACATCCGTCCGGTACCCAGTCCACCCGGTCTTCCTCGGCAATTCCCATATTCTTAAGCGTCCTGATAAATGCCTTATCATTGTAAAATGCCGGCTGCCCGCCCTGATGCCTTTGCGCAGCCTTTAACGCCTTCATCATGAACCCATCACTGGTTCCCTCGAACCACTTAATGGATACGGACGGGGTAAAGAGTCTGACATTTTCACATGCTTCCACACACAGATGGGAAACTTCATTGGTTGCATCCTTCCCATCCACTGTCTGGCCCGCAATGGCAAGATTAATGAACATCTGGTATCCCAGGAAAAATTCTGTATCCGGCCAGCTCCTGAGCTTATTAAGTTCATTGCATTTGATGAAGAAGCACTCGACTATCTCCAGGGCCTCTTCTCTTGTGATTCTGCCTTCCTCCAAATCCCTCTTATAATAAGGATACACATACTGGTCAAAACGCCCCAGTGAGATGGCATGCCCATTGGATTCCAGATGGACTGCCAGCAGAATCATGTAGATGGACTGAACCGCCTCATGGAAGGTCCTGGCCGGATTCAGCGGAACATTCCTGCATATGTCCTCCAGCTTAAGAAGTTCCCTTCTGCGTGTCTCATCCTTTTCCTGCTCTGCCTGCTCTTTGCAGCAGTCAGCAATACGGCCCGAAAACATCACCACGGCCTGATTGCCCTGAAGGGCCGCTTCAAGAAACCATCTTTTTCGTGTATTGCCCGGCTCTCTGGGGTCCAGCCTCTTAAGCTTATTCTCTATCCGTCTCATGACATCGGATAAACCTTTATCTACCACGCCTTTATAATCTACAATTACATTGCCCAGGCCCGCTGCAGACACCCATGTATCATCTATCACATTGGCATCCCAGGCCTGGTTGATTTTCTCGGGAAGGGTCTTTCTCAGATTTTCATATAAGGACTTTCCCTTCCAGTAATCCACACATTCTAATATTTTGTCTTTATCTTCCTGGGTATAGTAAAATTTATCACCCGGTCTTTTATCCGGGAAAAAAGGTGAACCATTTAACTCCGCTTCCAGCCAGTCTGTGGAGTACTCCGGATAGATCGGGGAGGCTTTAGGCCACTGTGCCTGGTTTCCCACAATCAGCTCATCTGCATTCACATAGACCGTCATACGGCTCAGCACATCATAAAATGCCTGGGACCGCCTCAAAGCATTTGGTTTTCCCTCTGTCTCCTTCATGGACTCCGTAAAATAGATACACCGCTCCGGACAAATACGCGGGTCTGTATCAAATAACCGTTTTCTCAACCTTTCCGTTCTTGTATTCATGTTCCGCCCCTCACATTCACTTCGTGTATGTAACTTGTTACATTTTCAATATAGCACTTTACCTCATTCTTGTCAATAATATATTTGTGCATTTTTCATATTAATTCATTGTTTTTTCTCTTTTTTTAGCGATTTTTCCTTGTCCATCCATGCTGCACACTACAATCGTTTGATGCGCAAAGTAAAACTGTTACATTTTTACGTATTTACATTTAATTTTATTTAAACTATAATATGATATGGTCGGATGAAACTTATTTTTTCTTTTCATGAAACAAGTTTCATCCTTTCAGGACCAGGAGGAGAAATCGTATGAACAAGGAAGGGCGTCCGGAAAATAGCGGATACATCGGAATCAGGGATATTGCCAAACTGGCGGGAGTCTCTACTGCAACTGTATCCCGGGTTATCAATAATCCAGAAATGACATCTGAAAAGGTCAGAAAGAAAGTACAAAAAGTAATTGAGGAATATAACTATATCCCAAACCAGCCTGTCAAGAAAATCTTTTCCAAGACAAGCAATACCATTGCCGTGTTTATATATGACATGGAGAACCCTTTTTTCATCAGCCTGATTAAAGAACTGAACCAGATATGTCTGGAACACAACTATATGCTCCTTATTTGTGATACAGGAAGCAGCCCGGAGCTTGAAAAGAAGTATCTTTACTTCTGCCTGGCTAACCGATGTGCCGGCATCATCCTGACAGAGGGTGTTGATTCCGATATCTTCGAAGCCTGCAAGATTCATATTCCAATTGCATTCCTGGACCGAAAAACCCACGGCAAGTTCTCCAGCGTACGTTCTAATAACAGACAGATGATGCAGCCAATTGTGGACTACCTCTACAACCTTGGGCACAGAAAAATTGCCTTTGTCGGCTGTAAAACACCCATGGATTCTGTTATTTCCAGACAGAATGGCTACATAGAAACAATGACAGGAAAGGGACTCCCCATTATCCAGGAATATATTTACGACAAAAATCCCCAGCTGACTCTTCAGGCCGGAAGCCAGGCTCTTAATTACTTCCTCTCCCTTCCAGCCGCCCCTACGGCAATCATCTGCTGCAACGACATCATTGCCTTAGGAGCTTTGAACGCCGCATATTCCCTGGGATTAAAGATTCCCGCAGACATGTCCATTGTGGGATTTGATAATGTGATCAGCAATCTCCATCAGCCCCAGATAACCACTGTCCAGCAGAATCTGCGTGAAATATCCCTTGAATTGTTTGAGCTGGTGGTCAACCCGCCGGAAAATCCTGTATCCAAAATCATTGAAGCCTCCTTCATAGAAGGAGCCACCTGCAGCAGGATCGAAACAGCCCAGAAATAAAAACTTATGCCGGGAAACCATCCGAAAAAGCAAAGGCTGTACAATGTGCTTTTCCGGATGGTTTGGGGAAATATCTCAAAAATATTTCAGAAACATTTTAAACCAACAAATTTAATCCAACAGATAAAAAACCTCTTGATTTATCAGAGAAAATATGATAGACTATACCACGTCAAAGTAATAACATATTCTCATGCGCGAGTGGCTCAGGGGTGGAGCACCACCTTGCCAAGGTGGGGGCCGCGGGTTCGAATCCCGTCTCGCGCTTTTTTTATTTCCAGCCGGAGGACTGCTCTGCCAGTTCTCCGGCCTTTTGTTTTCTTCACATTTAAAGCCTAAATACAACAATGGGAAGGCGCCCTCACGCGGGTCAGCCTTCCCATTTTCATATCTTATTTCTGATTGCCGGGCCAGCCCCCGGCTTCTACCTCTTCTGTTTGACCGTATTAAGGTATTCCATGATTCCCATGTGTATGGTCCAGGCCATTCTGTCCTGATATTCCTCATCTTCCAGGCGTTTGGCTTCCTTTCCATTACTCAGGAATCCGCATTCCACTATGACAATAGGCTCCTTCACATGAAGCAGGAGATAATAGTTGTCATTGGCCTTGGCCATCCTCTTGTTGGCCTCGCCCAGCACATAATCAAAGCGCTTCTGCAAAATTTCCGCCAGATACTTTCCCTTCTCTGATGTCTTATAATAAAAAACCTGGCCTCCGGATACATACTCCTCATGGTAACTGTTCTGGTGGATGCTGACCACCAAATCCGGCACTGCCTCATTTATGATTTCGCACCGTTTTCTCATATCTGCCATCTTTTTATGACTGTCTCCGGAGCTGTAAAGCCCCTGGTCCGAATCCCTGGTAAGGATCACCTCTACATCGGAGGCCTCAAGATATGCTTTCAGCTGCTCTGTTATCTTCAGATTAATATCCTTTTCCAGCTGACCATTTATCCCTACCTTACCCGGATCGCTGCCTCCGTGTCCGGCGTCTATGACCACCACCGGCCTTGCCTTGTCTGCCTCCGCTGCCTGATTATGGACAGCCACCAATGTTCCTGCCTGCCATGATATCAATGCCACGATACAAAGCAGCAGAATCCCCATCACTGTCTGCCATGCTGAATGCTTCATCAATGGGCGCTCCCTGATAACCTTTATTCCAGTATATTCACCCGCCTGATGAAAATGAACCTGTTTTTACTCCATGCTCAGAACGTTATAATCCCGTACCGCATCTTCTATGATGTATTCCAGGTATTCATACAGGATGGCGGGATAGCAGTACTCCTTCCACATGGCGTATCCGGGCTGCTTTACTGCCTCCTTCACCACCTCATATGCCCTGCCTGCGTAACACGCGGCATTGATGTCGCCGTATACCTTTGCCATCTGCTGTTTCTCTGATTCTGTCAGCTTCACAAATACGCTGCCCGTCTCCTCCTCCGCAGAGTTCTTCATGGCGTCATAGGCCTGATTATAGAATATCCTCTTTAAAACAGGCGGACTGTATGTGTCGAAGTTCAGCAGGTTCTCATCCGTGCTCTTGTTTTTCCTGGCCCATTTCTCCATATCCACCTTGCGTGAATAGTAATAAAATGTCTCATCTTCCATGTAATCCAGCACGCCGTACTGGCAGGGAGGCGTGGACAGGGAGCTGGTGACCACCTCATAGATACCGATGTCATTATTTCTCATGAAGTGCTGCACATGCAGGTGTCCGCTGAGAAACAGCGGGATATTCTCCCCTTCCAGCATCTGAATAAGCTCCTCACTGTGCTCGATGGTACAATCATCCGCATATACCTTGCTCTCCTCCAGCAGGTTGTGATGGGCAACCGGAAGAAGAATCACGCTGTCACGGGCCGCCTGCTTAAGCTGTTCCTTTATCCACTCATAGGTCTCTGTCTTTATCATTCCCCCTACCTTGTTGCGGGGTTCATACTGGCAGGTATCCAGCATGAGCAGGCGCATAGACGGTCCCAGGTCATAGGTGTAACTGAGGGAATTGGCATCCCTGCTGCTGGCCTCCGAGTATCCGAATTCCTTATATATGCGCTCAAAATCCTCCGGTGCGGTAGGTTCCGCCGGGTACCGGTCTCCCCCGGAATACACGGAGGCGCTTGGGTTGTTAATATCATGGTTGCCCGGTATAACCAAAACCGTGATACCGGCTTTCTCCACCTCATCCAGCTTTTTCGCCAGTTCTTCATGGCTCTTCTTTTCCCCCTGAAGACTTAAGTCTCCGCTGATAATCAGGGCATCCGGACTCAGCAGCTTAATTTCCTCCAGTGCGGCGTCTGTGATCTCCCATACATAATTGGTCAGTTTTCCATCGCCGTGCTCTACCATAGACTGAAACATATCCCCCCGGTCCGTCAGGGATTCTGCCAGATAATGTATATCCGTCATAAGGATAATGCGTTTTCCTCCAATCAGAGGCTCTGCCTTTGTCTCCTTTTCTACATCAGGAAAAGGCTGTATCTGCGAAGGCGCAGGATGGGTGGGCTTTTGCAGCTCTGTTTCCTGAACTGTCTCCTGAACCGTTTCCTTTGTCTGCTGTTTTCCAGTGGTGGGCTCCACCTGCTTTCCAGCCTGTACGCTGCACCCTGCCATGACTCCAGCCATTAAGATTGCTGTCATGATTCCCGTTACCCTTGTTCTTCGTCTCATTTCCTTCCTCCGGCGTCACCCATATTGTCTATTTAACCCCTGACACAATATCCCATATATCCGCTGGCTCAAATCCCAGCTTCCAGCAGGCAACTCCTGCCAGGTCAAACTCCTTAATCAGGTCAATCTTAAGCTTCATGGAATCCTCCTCTTCCATCCATATATACTGCTGTCCGCTTCCGCTCACAGTCTCGCCGTAATACTGCCCCAGCAGCTTATCCCAGGTAAGCTCCACCTGGTTTTCCTCCACCCACTGCCTGGCATCTGATATGCCATATGCCTTGGAAGACGTCTTGCCCTCATTTACAGTCCACACTCTGGTATAGAAGGGGACCGCATTGATGACCTTTTCCTTGGGAACCTCTTTCAGGGTATTCTCAATGCCCTCCCTCACATAGGGAATAGAGGATACGGAGCCGGCTTCTCCTCCCGCATAGTGTTCGTCATATCCCATAACAATCACGTAGTCAGCCACAATTCCCTGCTCCTTCCTGTTGTAAAACGCAGTATAGGAGGACGGTACATAGTTATCCACGGACAGCACAAGTCCCTTATTGCGGCAGGCAACCGACATTTCCCTGATGAACTGCACATAATGTGGTCCTGCCTCCGCCTTAAGGCTCTCAAAATCCAGGTTGAATCCGTCAAAGCCATAGGTATCCGCCTCATTCATCAGTTTTTCAATGAGCTTTTTCCTGGTACTGGTGGAGGACATCAAAGTCTTTGTATTAAGGTTCTTGATACTTTCCTGGGTGCTCACATTCTCCACCATGGCCCACACCTTCAGTCCCATGTCATGGGCCTTATCCACGTAATCCTTACTGGCCAGTGATGTGTAGGTTCCATCGCTGGACACCACATTAAACCAGGTGGGCACTATCACATTCATCCCCCTGGCATTGGACGCATAGTCCTCAAGAGTATTATTTCCCTCCTGCCGTGTGACCTGATGAAATCCCAGCCTTACTTTCCCGTCCATGGAAATGCTGGTATATACAGGCGCCTCAAAGGTGCTGACAGGTGCAATCTGCTCTCCTGCCTCCAGCTTCCGGTTCTCCACATATCCGATGTAACCGTCCGCGGTCCTGACCCTGGACCACTTGTCCATGGTCTCCAGCACATCCACAGTCTCTCCTGCCGCTGCCTCCGTGATAATCTGGCTCTTCACACCGCCCTTCACTCTGACCTGGCCTGTCTTTTTCAGCACTGCCGTGTCATAGGGCTGCCAGGATGTGTCAATAAACACCCGCTTAATCTGGCTTGTGGCAAAGGCCTGCGTGCGGATATCCGTATAATTTACCACAACTCCAAGAGACAGGTACATTCCATCCTGTGTGACCTTAAAGAGAGGTCCCTTCTCGCCCTGGGTACTTTCGTCCGCATACACAATGGATTCAGGCAGTGCATACACAAGCAGTTTTTCGCCCTCATCCCAGTAAAAGCGCTCGTTCAGATGTTCATTTACCCAGTCCACAGGCAGGTATACCTGGCCATCCTCGTAGATTCCCTTCTCCTCCTGCACCTGGTTATCCAAAATAAGGGCCACCTGGCCGCCCTTAATACCAAATACCCTGCTCTTATCCGCCAGCTCATTGCTGGGCATGTATTTCTTGGCAAAAAACACTCCCAGACCACTGCCTGCCAGGATAAATATGAACAGCAGAACCAGCACCGTGATTCCGCAGCCGTGACCTTGTCTTCTTCTGCTCATCCTGTCCTCCAGTTTCCTAATGATTGTTTTTATTCTACCACAAAACAGAGTGTATGTACCAATTATTTGCTTACAATTTACAGTCATTATGGAGGCAACAGGCACAAAAGCCCGGTATGCGCCGCCTTGCTTTGGCTGCACAGGCTGAGACGGTACTCATGGCGGCGGCATAATCCGGGCTTTTGTTATCTGATTTTATTGCCTGTTTATGAATCCTTATCTTTTTTCTCTTTGGGAGGGTCGCTGAGATACACTTTGTCAAATCTGATTTCCTTCAGACAGCCCTGTTCGGCGCCGACATAGTCTCCCATATAAAAGCCTCCGTCTTCTCCCATCTCGAATATCTTTTCCCATTCCTTTTCCGGGCACTCGACTCCGTCAATGGTAATCCGGACCCCTTTGTTCTTGTATCTCTTCAATCCGTCCAGATAGGTTCTCTGGTGTTTCTTCCGGTCTCCATACTCGACATTTCTTATCATACCGATAAGCCCTCCCCTATTACCGCGGGACAGCCGGACGGCAGCACCAAGGAGTTGTTTCCGTGACATACTTTTGTGCGCCATTCCCTTCTGTCTCTTTTTTCTTCACAAAATCCTCTCAAACCACTGCATGGTTTTATAATCCACTGAAAAAGCATCTACTGAAAGAGGAACCCTGACCAGAGAAATCCCAAACTGCCTCTCTATCTGTTTTCTGGTGTCCTCGCTGCCAAAGGCAGCTGTATATATCCACCCTGCTCTGCGTCCTTCCTCCTCTGATAAAAGCTCCAAAAATGCCTCCAGCTTCCATTCGCTCAGTGCCGCCATGACAATCTTCACTTCACACCTGAGCCACTCCGCCCTGATGGATGGTCTCAATTCTCCAAAATCAATTATGATTTCGTCATATATTCCACCCAGACAGGACGCCAGTATGCTGGGGTCCCCCTGCATATAATATGTAACCCCGAAGATTTTGTATCTGTAATCCGCAGAATCCGCCTGCTTTACGGAACCGGCCTGGCATATATCCTTCATGGTTTTCCACGCGCCATGGTCGTTCCACTCAATTACCGCAGTCCTGCGCTGCAGGGCACTGGCCATATAATTGGCCGCCAGGACGCTGAGATGAGTCACCCCTGTTCCCCGTCCTGTTCCTGTGATTCCGACAACCCTGCACCCTTTCGCAGGCTGCCGGCTGTGTTTAAAATGATTTCTCTTAGAAAACCCCATGATTTTAATAAGCCTCTTTTTCGGTTCCATCTCCTGCCGCTGACGGCTATGGCAGACCACAGCGACTGAAAAAAGGCTTCTTCTCTTTTCTGTCTGAAAGGATTTTCATACTCCGGCGAAACAAACAGCTTTATTCCCTTTAAGGCCTTGTCTGAGCTTGTCATGGCCTTAAGTTCCTTTTGGCATATGGTCCGTGTCCCCCGGAATACAAGCACACGGTTCCCATCACACCGGCCCGCCCATGCCTGATTCATCCAGGATATGTACTGCCTGATGTACCGGCCGTCCCAGGCGCTGGCGCTGCCTGTCCCTAATAAATCTGCCTTCCCTGCCTTTAATTCCAGCTCCGCCTGCTGCCAGTCTGTCCCATAGTCTTTTACTATGATATCAAATCCTGTCCCCTCATCCAGCTTTACGGCAGGCCCATACCACGGCTTCAAGCAGCAGCCGTTCATGGTATAGATTCCAAAACGGTCCGGACGCATACCTGCCCTGCGGGCCATGGTGTCCACTGCCCGGGAGGCGTTATGTTCCTCATACAGCGCCCGGTATCCGTTTTTGTTCAGAAAACATACCAGTCCAAAGGCCAAATGTGTAGTGCCCGTCCCAGCCTTCATTCCGGTCACAAGCAAAATATGAGATGGTATTGTCTTTTGTTCCTTTTCTTCTGTCAGCTTCCTGGTACACAGCGCCTGAAGCGCATCCTCCACCTCATCGGCGGAAGCGTACCGTTTCTCCATATTGGAGTCCATGCATTTTCTGATAATCCGCTCAAAGACCTCCGACAGGGCGGCAGACTGTCCGGCCTCCTCTCTCAGGGTTCCGGCTGTCATAAAACGGAGGACTGCACCAATGGCATAAATGTCGGTCCTTTGATCCAACATACGGTCAGAAGCATACTGTTCAGGAGCCGCGCAGCCCACTGTACCGAATCGCTTTGGGGCAATGTTTGCCCACCGGCAGCCTGCGGCATGATCAAAATCAATCAGCTTTACGGTGCCGTTGCAGATAATCAGGTTATTTGGTTGTAAATCTAAATGTAATATGGGTAATTCACACGCAGAATGCATGTAAGCCACAAGCCCGCAGACCTGCATCCCGTAACGGACTGCCTCTGCCTCTTGAATAGGCCCCTGATTCGCAATCAGGGCATATAGAGAATATCCTTCAAGATATTCCTCGATTAAATAAAAAAATTCAGAATCTTCTTCTAAATCATAGATCATGGGAATCCCAGGATGGCGCAGTTCTTTTAGCACCAATGCTTCCCTTCGGAAAGTGTCATAGTCGGCATCCCTCTTAGAAATGCGCTTTATGGCCCTGTATTCCTCCAGGCCAATGTGCACTGCCAGCCATACGGTTCCTGCCCGGCCTGTTCCCAATTTGTGCAGCAGACGGTATTTGCCAAATAAAATGGTATTCCTTATTCACCCCTCCTTCGTTACAATATCATCTCATATCCCAATTTTACCCTTTTCTTTGTCACCTGTCTATGGTCGTTATATCTTCCATGGCTTTTCATATGCTATTTATACAACCTGAAAACATCCTGCGGCACGATATTTTTTAAATTTTTATGAAATGATTGATATTTCCACCTGTAATGTAGTATATTTAAAGTGTAGAAGTCTACTTTCGGCCTGAAGTTTCCAAAAATGTCCTGGCCCTAAGCAGATGTCACCACATTTGACACAGAACAGGAAGTGATCCTAATGAAGATAGAACGTATCAATGAAAACCAGATTCGCTGTACATTGACCAGCTTTGATTTAAGTGCGCGCAACATAAACCTGGTAGAGCTGGCTTATGGAACAGAAAAAGCCAGGAAGCTGTTCCGGGAGATGATTCAGAAAGCATCCAATGAAGTGGGCTTTGAGGCGGAGGACATTCCTCTGATGGTTGAGGCGATTCCGCTGTCCAGCGAGAGCATTATGCTGGTCATCACTAAAATCGAAGATCCGGAAGAACTGGATACCCGTTTTGCCAAGTTCTCACCTTTCACGGACGACAACCAGAATTCCCTTGTGTCGCAGCTGGCCAGCGAGTTCCTGGAGGGTGCTCCGGATTCCCTGAACTACCTGGAGCCAGGTTCCGTGGAACAGGTTGGGGATGAGAGCGGTACGGACGGTGCCTCTGAAGCTCCTGCCAAGAAGAATACAGGCTCCGTAGCCAGCAGCCGCATTTTCCGCTTCAATAGCCTGGACCGCATAAGCGAGGCTTCCCGGGCCGTATCCGGAATCTATGACGGCGTTAACACGCTGTATAAGAAGCCCGGAACCAGACAGTATTATCTCATTGTAAAACGCCTGGACTGCGGGGACCTGGATTTCTCCCGCGTGTGCAACATATTGGCAGAGTATGCCACCAAGCTGTCAGGGGAATCTGCCAGCGAGGCATATTTTAAGGAGCACTACGAGGTCATCATTCAGGATAACGCCCTTCAGAATCTTGCCAGGATTTAGGAGCTAAACATATTGAACGATTGAAAACACCCCTGAGGCCGTATCGACCCAGGGGTATTATTTTGCCTTAAACGATTTCATGCTGATTGGAATTAGATTCCCTGAAAGCCCGGAACAGTTACTTAAAATATGCCGGGTACTGGTCTCTGAACATCTGCTCGTTCAACATCCACCTGTTCAGATGGAGATCCATTGTCTCTGCGGCCAGCTTTTTATCGCGGCTCCGTATTGCCTCCAGCAGTTTTTTATGGTCCTCAATTATCTTATGGTCCTTAACCGCTGCCACGGACAGGCTGCGGATCCTGTCATAGTGAATCGCCAGCCTCTGGCTCATCTCATAGGTAAGCTCCTTGCGGCAGATGAAAAACAGCTTCCGGTGCATCTCATTGTCCAGCTCCAAAAGCTTCCGGGATGAACCTCCCTCCAGATAAAACTCCTGGAGCCTGATATTCTCATCCAGCCACTGCAGGTCCTCTTCATCCGCCTGTCCGCAGACCAGCTCAACAGCCGCCTTTTCCAGGACCAGACGCAGAAAGCGCGCCTCCTCCACCAGATCCACATCAATCAACGCAATGCGCATCCCTCTCTGGGGGAATATCTCAATGATTCTGGATTCCTCGCTGAGCTGTATGACTGCCTCCCGCACGGGTGTGCGGCTAATGCCAATCATCTGCGACATTTCCACATCGTTAAAGGGCGCTCCCGGTTCCAAATCCAGAGATATGATGTTCTCCCGCAAGGTCCGGTACGCATACTGTCTGGCAGTCTCTCCATGTCTCTTTTCCTCTATCTTCATGGGTAAAACCTCCTAATACCAGTTCCCAGGGCCTACAGGGACTGTATCTCCTTCCAGACATCATCATCCATGTAAATCCCCAGCCTGTCATGCTCCTCATGGAACCGGGCGCTTCCCTGGCCCGGCGCCCTGACGCTGACGCCTTCCTCCGACGGGGCCGAGCTCTTTACATACCGGACAGCTGTATCCACGATTTCTTTCATATGGGCATCCGTGGTGGTCCTGCCGGGATCCACCACAATCATGACCTGGGAACAGCCTCCGCAGCTGCCGTATCCCTTCTGGTCCATGCCGGCTGCCCCTATACCGTCCGTGAGCACGGACCCCAGGATATCCAACATAAACGAAAAGGCCGATCCCTTCCAATAACCCACAGGCAGCACACGGCGGGACTGCTCGATGGTGCCCGGATCGTCCGTCAGATTGCCCTCATCATCAAATCCGCCGGGATAGGGCAGTTTCTCCCCGGCCAGCCGGGTAACCTGCAGCTTTCCGTAGGAATACTGGGACATGGCCATGTCCAGCTGGAGAGGTTCTCCTCCGTCCGCAGACGGCACAGCCATGACAAAGGGGTTGTTGCCCAGACGGCATTCCCTGCCTCCCCATGGCGGCATACAGGACTCTGTATTGGTCCACATAATTGCCGCATACCCCTTTCTTGCAGCGTACAGCCCGTAGGTGCCGCCCCGCATCCAGTGGGTGGTATTCCTGATTCCCACCATGCCGATGCCGTACTGATCCGCCAGCTCCATGGCCCGGTCCGCGCAGTACAGGGCGTTCAGGACGCCGGGCCCCATGTTTCCATTATAAACCCGAAGGGCGCCAAACTCCCGCTCCAGGGAAGGCTCAGCATTTACGTCCACCCAGCCTTTCTGAATGTAATTTACAAACCTGGCCACCCGGTTGGTGCCGTGAGAATATACCCCGTCGTAGGTAGTCTCCGTGTGAATACGGGCGCAGGTCTCCGCCTTTTCCTCAGACATCCCGTATTTAACCAGCACCCTCTTAATCTCACTCTTAATTTCATCAAAGGTTAATCTCATGGCACCCATCCTTTCCTTCTGTATGCGCCTATCGGTTCTGCTTACAGATAGCCTCCCACAGACCATTTAAGTAGCATGCCCCCATGGCTCTGTCATAAAGACCGTATCCCGGCATGGACACCTCTCCCCAGACAGCCCTTCCGTGGTCAGGGCGCATGATTCCGTCAAAGCCAATGTCGTACAGCGCTTTCATTATCTCATACATATCCATGCTGCCGTCTGCTGAGAGATGGGCAGCTTCCTGGAAATCTCCAGGAGCATTATACTGCAGATTGCGCACATGTGCAAAGGGAATCCTTCCTTTTAAGGACCGGATAATATCCGGGATGTCATTTTCCGGATTGCTTCCCAGGGAACCGGTGCACAGGGTAACGCCGTTAAAGGGCGAGTCCACGGCTTTCATCAGTTTGAGAAGCCGCTCTTTGCCGGTGATAATCCGGGCCAACCCGAATACGGGCCAGGCCGGGTCATCCGGATGTATGGCCATCTTAATATCATACGTTTCGCATACGGGCTGGATTGCCTTAAGGAAATACACCAGGTTGTCAAAGAGGCGGTCCTCATCCACATCCTTATACATGTCAAACAGCTCTTTTATGCGCGCCATACGCTCAGGCTCCCAGCCGGGAAGTTCAAACCCGTTGGACTTTTCTCCCATGGACTGGAACATATTTTCAGGGTTAATCTTATCAATCTCCTTCTGGTTGTAAGCCAGCACCGTGGAACCGTCCGGACGCTCCTTAGCCAGATCGGAACGTGTCCAGTCAAAGACCGGCATGAAATTATAGCACACCACTGTAATTCCGGCCTGACCCAGACGCTCCAGAGTCGTTATGTAGTTGGCAATATACTGCTCCCTGTCAGGAGTTCCCACCTTAATAGCATCGTGTATATTCACACTCTCAATTCCCAGGACCTTTAATCCGCTGGCTTCCACCTGTTCCTTCATCTGAAGGATACGCTCCATAGGCCAGACCTCCCCGGCCGGAATGTCATACAGGGTGGTAATCACGCCTTTCACGCCCGGTATCTGCCTGATTTGCTCCAGAGATACAGAATCCACACCCTCCCCGAACCAACGCAATGTCATATCCATAACTAATTTCCTCCTTGAAATATATACAGTACTTTGTGCTTCTCCGGTTTTCCGGAAATAAATATTTTAATATACTAATATATTACTCTCTCGATAACACTCTGTCAATACCGGCAAACACAAAAAAACCCGGCCCAGTCATATATCCCCTGAGCCAGGTTCCTCCAATCACTGTTTCAGATTATCATCAGGCTTTGGCTGACAAAATTTCATTAATCTGAGAAACAAGTGTATCACAGTCTATACCGTGTACCATACAGGCCTCTTCCAGAGACTCTCCTTGGGATGCCGGTCAGCCAAGGCAATGCATTCCGGCACGCATCAGGATTGGTGCAATGCTGTCATCTACCTGGATCAACTGTCCGATGAGCATGTCTTTACTAATTTCCATTATCGTGTCCTCCTTCTATTTCTGCTATCAGTATACCCAATTATTCGGTTTACCACGCTTCTACCATCATAATACGTTTTTCGACATTTTACAAGTCCAACATGGACTTACATATTTTTCATATTAACCATAATTATCAAGGCTTGTTAAAAAATATTATCACTATGCCCTCTTGACGTGTATACAATGTGCATAATATAATAAGTGTTGCAAAAGCAACAGCATATATCGGGTTTTTTTAGTAGACTATGGATGTCCGGTAAAACCGGTATGGCTGTGAAACATTTGGTTAACAATAGTTTTTATATATAGGTTCACGCATTTCACAGGAGGAAAAGTCTATGAGAACAGAGTGGAACACATTTAAAGGCGGTGTATGGCAGCGGGAAATCAATGTCCGCGACTTCATTCAGAAAAACTACACCCCCTATGACGGCAGCGACGAGTTTCTGGAAGGTCCTACCCGGAATACAACGGAGCTCTGGAACCAGGTCATGGAGCTGTCAAAGAAGGAACAGGAAGCCGGCGGAGTCCTGGATATGGATACCAAAATCATTTCCACCATCACGTCCCACGGCCCAGGATATTTAAATAAGGACAAGGAAACTATCGTAGGCTTTCAGACCGACAAACCATTTAAGCGTTCCCTCCAGCCTTACGGTGGTATCCGCATGGCTATGAAGGCCTGCCAGGACAATGGATATGAGGTTGATCCTGAAATTGTGGAATTCTTTACCAAGCACAGAAAAACCCATAATGCAGGTGTATTCGACGCCTACACCCCTGAGATGAGGGCATGCCGTTCCAGCCATATCATCACAGGCCTGCCGGATGCCTATGGACGCGGACGCATCATCGGTGATTACCGCAGAATCGCCCTTTACGGTGTGGATGCCCTGATTCAGGAGAAAAAGGAAGAAAAGGATTCCACACGCACCATTATGTACTCCGATGTTATCAGAGAGCGCGAGGAACTGTCTGAGCAGATCCGGGCGCTGGAGGATTTAAAGGAGCTCGGAAATATCTATGGGTTTGATATCTCAAAGCCGGCTTGCGATGTCAGGGAAGCCATCCAGTGGACCTACCTGGGCTACCTGGCCGCTGTCAAAGAGCAGAACGGCGCAGCCATGTCGCTGGGACGCACCTCCACCTTCCTGGATATTTATGCTGAGCGCGATTTAAAGGAAGGACGCTATACAGAGAAAGAGATTCAGGAATTCGTGGACCACTTCATCATGAAGCTGCGTCTTGTAAAGTTTGCCAGAACGCCGGAATACAACGAGCTGTTCTCCGGAGACCCCACATGGGTTACGGAATCCATCGGAGGAATCGGCATTGACGGCCGCCACATGGTGACCAAGATGTCCTTCCGTTATCTGCACACCCTTCAGAACCTGGGCACTGCCCCTGAGCCAAACCTGACCGTACTGTGGTCCACAAAGCTTCCTGAGAATTTTAAAAGATTCTGTGCCAAGACCTCCATTGAGTCCTCCTCCATCCAGTATGAGAACGACGATTTAATGAGGGTGACCCACGGCGATGATTATGCCATTGCCTGCTGCGTATCCAGCATGCGCATCGGCAAGGAAATGCAGTTCTTTGGCGCCAGGGCGAATCTGGCCAAGTGCCTGCTCTACGCCATCAACGGCGGTGTGGATGAAATCAGCGGAAAGCAGGTAGGTCCTAAATACCGTCCTGTGACCACCGAGTATCTGGATTTTGACGACGTGATGGACAAGTACAAGGATATGATGAAATGGCTGGCCAAGGTATATGTCAACGCCCTGAACATCATACATTACAATCACGACAAATACAGCTATGAAAGACTGCAGATGGCGCTCCACGACAAAAAGGTGACCCGCTGGTTCGCAACCGGCATTGCAGGCCTCTCCGTTGTTGCAGACTCCCTGTCCGCCATCAAATATGCCAGGGTCAAGGCGGTGCGCAACGATAAGGGCATTGTGACTGATTATATTGTGGAAGGCGACTTCCCTAAATATGGAAATAACGACGACCGGGTAGACCAGCTGGCAGCAGACCTGGTGCACACCTTCATGAGCTATATAAAGGGCAACCACACCTACCGCGGCGGTATCCCCACCACTTCCATCCTCACCATCACCTCCAACGTGGTGTACGGAAATAATACGGGCGCTACCCCGGACGGCAGAAAGGCCGGACAGCCCTTTGCGCCGGGCGCAAACCCCATGCACCACAGAGACAGCAGAGGCGCAGTGGCATCCCTGGCTTCCGTGGCAAAGCTTCCGTTCAGGGACGCCCAGGACGGTATCTCCAATACCTTCTCCATCATACCGGGCGCTCTGGGCAAGGATGACCAGATTTTCATGGGAGACCTGGAAGTGGAGCTGAACGGCTGCGGAGGCGGCTGTGAAGCACCTACCCTTTTTGAAGGGCTGGATTCCGAGGCCGATATCGAGGAATCCTGATAAGCAGCATATAAACCATTTACTTGAGAAAGAGAGGATTCATATTATGGTAAAAGCAAGCGAATCACAGATTGATAACCTGGTGGCTCTGTTAGACGGCTATGCCCAGGAAGGCGGACACCATCTGAATGTAAATGTATTCAGCAAGGAAACCCTTTTGGACGCACAGGCCCACCCTGAAAAATATCCCCAGCTCACGGTCAGGGTTTCCGGCTATGCAGTAAATTTTAATAAGCTGACAAAGGCGCAGCAGGATGAGGTCATTTCAAGAACCTTCCACGGATCCATTTAAATCCTGTCTGCAAACTGCTTTGGATGCCGCCTGACAGGAAGATGTTCCGCCTCAGGCGGCATCCATGTTTCTCAGAAAGGAGCACAGCCTTATGATAGGACGCGTACATTCCATAGAAAGCTTTGGTACCGTGGATGGCCCCGGTATCCGCATGGTTATCTTTTTAAGCGGATGTCCCATGAGATGTCTCTATTGCCATAATCCGGATACATGGGATCCCAAGGGCGGTTCTCCCATGACAGCGGAGGAAATACTGGACCAGTATGAGCAGGCCCGCCCTTTTTACAAAAAAGGCGGCATCACGGTCAGCGGCGGCGAACCGCTGATGCAGATAGGTTTTGTGACAGAGCTCTTTGAGAAGGCAAAAAAAAGCGGTATCCACACCTGCCTGGACACCTCCGGCATCACCTTTAACCCGGGCTCCCAGGCGGTCATGGCCCATTTTGACCGGCTTTTGGCTTCCACAGATCTGATACTGCTGGATATCAAGCATATTGATCCAAAGGAACATGTGAAACTCTGTGCCCAGCCCCAGGATAATATACTGGCTTTCGCCGCATACCTGGAAAAGAAGCAGATACCCGTATGGATCCGTCACGTGGTGGTGCCGGGCATAACGGACCGGGAGGAATATCTGTACCGCCTTGGACGCTATCTGGGCACCCTTAAAAACGTAAAGGCGCTGGATGTTCTGCCATATCATGACATGGGAAAAGCTAAGTACGGCCAGCTTGGAATCCCCTACCCGTTAGAAGACACAGCCCCCTTGCCTCCTGCAAAGGCGGCAGAGTCCCGCAAAATTATTCTTCAGGGAATGCGCGATGAAAGGGTCCATTGCTCCTAAATTTATACAATATTCGCTGGTTTAGGAACGATTTTCCTCTTGAATAATTAGACGTTATAGTATAAAATAAAATAACAATGTAGACAAATCTTAAGGAGGTATTTTATCATGGCATATGTAATCAGTGATGCTTGTGTAAGCTGCGGCAGCTGTGCAGCTGAATGTCCAGTAAGTGCAATTTCCGAGGGAGACAGCCAGTACGTTATTGATGCTGATACCTGCATCGACTGCGGAACCTGTGCAGCTACCTGCCCAACCGGAGCTATTTCCGAAGGCTAATTAAGTATTACATAAGGGTCTCTTCCAGAGGGAAGGGGCTCTTTTTCATATATTCAGCATATATTATTCACAGAATACATGGAGGAATCCAAATACCATGAAAAAACCAGTAATCGGCATAACCCCTTCCCATAATACAGATAATGACGAAATAAGCGTACGCCCCACCTACCTGAGAGCCATTGAAGCGGCAGGAGGCCTGTCCATCCTTCTTCCCCTGGAAGTATCAGCGGAAGATTTAAAGCAGCTTTCCGGGCTGTGCGACGGTTTTCTCTTCTCCGGCGGTCCGGACATTCATCCGTTCCTGCTGAGGGAGGAAACACATATGCATTGCGGCAATGTGTCCGTGGCGCGGGATACCATGGAGCTGTCTCTTCTGAAGCTGGCCATGGAAGCCAAAAAACCGGTCCTGGGAATCTGCCGCGGAGCCCAGGTCATCAATGTAGGCCTGGGAGGCGACATCTATCAGGATATTACCAGCCAGGCAGAAACCGGCTTTCCCATTGCCCATAAGCAGCCCTATTCATGCTGCCTGCCCTCACACCATGTGGATGTACAAAGGGATACACTGCTGTGCGGGATTGCTGATGGGAAAACGCAAATCGAAGTAAACAGTTCCCATCATCAGGCCGTACGCAGGATTGCACCCTGCCTCATTGCCAGCGGCCATGCGCCCGACGGCATCATCGAGGCCCTGGAGATGCCGGATTATCCCTATCTTCTGGCCCTTCAGTGGCATCCGGAGTATATGTGGAAGACAGATACTGTGTCCGCCAATATATTTAAAAGCTTTGTGGAGGCCTGCAGGGGATAGCTGGAAGAGCGGACAGCTGGAAAGGCCGGCTGCAGAAAAACGGCTACAGAAAAACGGCTGCAGAAAGGCCCTATATGATTCACGCTGCAAATATATGCCTGAATCATACAGGGCCGTCTCACTTATCTCCTGTACTTATCTCCTGTCCTTATCTTCTGTCCTTATCTGCCTACTGCTTATTATCTATCAATTCACCAGCCATCTGGGCCATATCCTGGGCTGTCATGGGATTATCCATGGCTGTTATGATGTAAACCTTCTCCCCATCCTTCCAGAGCATACTCTGGGCAACCTGGTCCGTTACCGTATCGCTTCCATAAGAGATATAGAGTTCTCCTGCTGCTTCCTTTGCCTTCTCCTCTTCGGAGGCCTGATAATCCGGGGGAACAAAACGGTACTGGTCCCTGGTGTAGTTTAGAGTAATCCCATTATGTTCAAATACCTGGTCCGGCTGTCCTTCCTCCTCAAACAGGCTTGTGCCCTGGACTGTAACGAATATATCCGGGCTTCCGTCCTTTTTGTAATGCAGAGAAAAGCTTTCCGCGGACTTTATCACATTTCCATCCTCATCCATGGCGTCCTGATGGGTGGGCATTCCCATGTCAAACCGGTATCCGTTGCTGAATACTTCGGGGGCATTGGTGGTATAGCCCAGCTTTGTCTCCATTTCTCCCAGTTTATCATAGGTAAAATCATCCAGATGGCTGCCTCCGGCGCTTGTATAAGCAACCTTCCCTGCTGCAACCGCTGTTATGGTACCCAGTACGCAGATGGCCGCAGCCACCACGAATACACGCTTCATATTCCATTTCTTCATTCCTGATTCCTCCTCTATTTTCCGGTGAACAGAGCGCCGCATTCTCTCTGTATCTGCGGAAGTCACCTGTATGGACTCTGCCCGGCTGCATAGGGCACGGCCTATCTGCTCTTCCAGTTCCTTCTGCGCCACCGGTTTACTCCGTCTGTTCATAAGGTTACCTCCCTTCCTACCCTCTTGCGTTCTTCCATCAATTCCTGTTTCAGATTCGCCCGGGCCGTATACAGCCTGGACTTAACGGTTCCTTCCAGACAGCCCATGATGCCGGCTATCTCCCTGGTGGACATCTGGTTAAAATAGTACAGGACAACGGCCGTCCTCTGTTTGACCGGAAGATTCCTTATTGCCTTATAAAGCTCCTTTTCCTGGGAGCGCATCATGACTTCCTCCAGCACTGAGGCTGTTTCAGGCTCTTCCTTCCCAAACACTTCCTCCACCGGCTGTTCTTTCCTGTTCTTCCTGCAATACCGCCAGGCTTCCCTGGTAAGGGTCTTATAAAGCCAGTTCCCAAAATATTCCGGTTCTTTGATTTTCTTTCGGTTCATCCAGCACAGCACAAAAGTTTCCTGTACAATATCCTCACTGTCTGCATGACTTCCGGATATGAGATATGCCATGCGCAGTATTTTGGGATAATAAAATTCCATCAACCGGTCAAATGCCTGGCTGTCTCCTTCCGCCATGCGGCGTACCAGACCTGCCGTCTCCTGCTCCATGTCCATCCACTCCTTCCATCGTCTCTCTTATTTGGAACCACTTATATATGGAACCATTATATATCCCTTTTGGCTTAACTGCCAGAAGGTGTTGTTAATCGGTGCACCTGCTATATAGAGGAGGGAGGCGGGCAGACGGTTCATTTTATTTGTAATTATTTTTTACATTTGCTCTGTTTTTACTCCATATCCCAACAAACCCCCATAAAAGTAAGGTTTGTGCTTGTCAGAACAGATTATGTCATGTAGAATAATACTGCTGAAATAAAAGAATGGCAGCACCTGTAAATAAAGGAGTTTTCACAAAAGGAGTTTGTAATAATATGAGCATTTTAAACGTAGAGCATTTAAGCCACGGTTTCGGGGACCGTGCTATTTTCCAGGATGTCTCCTTCCGCCTGTTAAAGGGTGAGCACATCGGCCTGATTGGGGCTAACGGCGAAGGAAAGTCCACCTTTATGAACATCATTACCGGCAAACTCATGCCTGACGAGGGCAAGGTGGAGTGGGCCAAAAACGTGAGGGTCGGTTATCTGGACCAGCATGCTGTGCTGGAAAAGGGCATGACCATCCGTGATGTGTTAAAGAACGCCTTCGCTTTCCTTTTTGAGATGGAAGAGCATATGAACCAGATTTGCGATAAGATGGGGGAGGCCGGCGAGGAAGAGATGGCCGCCATGATGGATGAGCTGGGAACCATACAGGACCTTCTCATGGCCCATGATTTCTATATCATTGATTCCAAGGTGGAGGAGGTAGGACGGGCCCTTGGCCTGGCCGACATAGGACTGGACAAGGATGTGACGGAGCTCTCCGGAGGCCAGCGCACCAAGGTACTCTTAGGCAAGCTTCTGTTAGAGAAGCCGGACATTCTGCTATTGGACGAGCCTACCAACTACCTGGATGTACAGCATATTGACTGGCTGAAACGCTACCTGCAGGAGTATGAAAATGCCTTCATCCTTATCTCCCATGACATTCCCTTCCTCAACAGTGTCATCAACCTGATTTACCATATGGAAAACCAGCGACTGGACCGCTATGTGGGCGATTATGACAAGTTCCAGGAAGTATACGCGGTAAAGAAGTCCCAGCTGGAGGCCGCCTATAAGCGCCAGCAGCAGGAAATTGCGGAGCTGGAGGATTTCGTGGCCAGGAACAAGGCCAGGGTGGCCACCAGGAACATGGCCATGTCCCGCCAGAAAAAGCTGGATAAGATGGATGTCATTGAACTTGCCAGGGAAAAGCCCAAGCCGGAATTCCATTTCCTGGAAGCCCGCACGCCCGGTAAATATATTTTTGAGACAAAGGATTTAATCATCGGTTATGACGAGCCTCTGTCCCGTCCTCTCAATCTGGTGATGGAGAGGGGCCAGAAAATCGTGCTGGTAGGCGCCAACGGCATCGGCAAGACAACTCTGCTTAAGAGCATTCTGGGCCTTACACCTGCCCTGAGCGGCAGTGTGGAGCTGGGCGACTACCTGTCCATCGGTTACTTTGAGCAGGAAATGGCGCCCGGCAATACAACCACCTGCCTTCAGGAAATATGGACCGAATTTCCCGCCTATACACAGTACCAGGTCCGCTCCGCCCTGGCAAAATGCGGCCTGACCACGGAACACATCGAAAGCCAGGTCAGGGTGCTCAGCGGAGGCGAGCAGGCCAAGGTCCGGCTCTGTAAACTGATTAACCGGGAATCCAACGTGCTTCTGCTTGACGAGCCAACCAACCACCTGGATGTGGATGCAAAGGATGAACTGAAACGGGCCCTTAAGGAATATAGAGGCAGTATCCTTTTAATCTGCCATGAACCAGAGTTTTATGAGGGACTGGCAACCGATGTGTGGGATTGTAAGGAATGGGCGCTGAAGCTGTCCTAGCGTGTGTCTGAAATAAAAAAAGAGCCATGAAACCATGAAGGCATTCTCCGCCCCACCTTCATAGTTTCATGGCCTTTTCTTATTCATCCTCTTTTGAATCCGTTTCAGGACTTCTTGTAAAATAACGCAGCAGACAAAGGGAATTAGCCGACAGCCCGTTGCCGAACAGATTAATATAATCATCCCGTGATGAACGCACATGATCAATGACGGCCTGGCGCCCGCGCTCATAATCCTGGTCCTTAATGGCGTCTATGATGGCCTGATGCTTCATACATGCTTTACTCTGCAGTGAATTTTCCAAAAAAGAGAGAAACCGCATTCTGGTCAGCTGAAGCAGTATCTCATCATGGGCTTTTATAAGCCGCTTATTGTTGGACAGTGCAACCAATTCATTATGAAACTGCTGATCATAAAAAAAATGTTCTTTGGCCTGTCCGGCATCCTTTGTTTCTTTCATCTTATCGGTGATTTCCTGAAGGTTTTCCAGCTGCTCAGGGGTAATCCCATTTCGCCAGGAAAGCATGAAGGCGGTAGTCTCAATCCCTTCCCGAAAATCAAAGAGATCCTGTATATCTTCTTTTGTAATGGTAGAAACACGGTAGTTCTTCTTACCGATTTGTTCTTCCAGCAGTCCCTCATTTTTAAGGCGCATGAGTGCCTGTCTGATGGGGGTACGGCTCATATTCAGCTCCTTGCTGAGAAGATAGTCGGATACGATTTGCCCCGGAAACAGATCGAAATCAAAAATCTGCTGCCGTATGGTTTCATAGGCTTTATTTGTCAAGCTGTTGTCTTTTTCCATCATATCCTCCTGTGACAACTACGTATTAAAACCATTCTAATCCATTTTTCTTAAAAAGTAAAGTTATTAAACCGCGTGGGAAGGAACACGGGAGGGGGTGTGCAAACCGCTGCACATTTTATGCAGGTATGCCGCGCATATTTGTGTATCCTCCAGCAGACCATGCTGTATATTCCCCTCCACAGCCACGGTTCCCTTGTATCCGCACTCCATCAGTTTCCTGTATATGGCGGTAAAATCAAGGCTGCCCAGACCCGGATACGCCCGGTTATCATCCGAAATATGCAGATGGGGATAATAATTCATATACTCTGAAAGGGAATCTACCAGCGATGGTTCTTCAATATTCATATGGTATGTATCTGCCAGAAGCTGTATGAACGGACAGTCCAGAAAATTAATCACGTGTGCCCCTTCCTTCAGAGTCCTTATAATAGATGCCTCCTTGTGATTGGTTGCCTCAATAAGGACCTGCACTTTCTTTTCTTCTATATATGGCTTTAATTCCAGCATGGATTCCAGAAAAAGCCGTTCTGAAACTTCACGGTCACTGCCGGGGCCTCCTTTTAAGAAACCGATTATAATTCCGCAACCCATGGATGCAGCATAATCAATGTTCCTCTTACAACCGTTAACAGCCCTCATCCTTTCCTCAGGAATACCTGAACTGAGTGACAGACCATGTGTTTTCGCATACACTCCCGTTGCCAGCATGTTCATTTTCATCTGATATTCATTTAATAATGACTTTAGTTCCTCTGGTTTTATTAAATCCAAATCAGGTAAGTTTAACTCAACCCCATAAAAGCCTTCCCGGTGCAAAAGGCCAAATAGTCTTCTCAGTTGGGGAAGCTGCTCCTTTGATTCCAGGACACATTGAAAGCCGGTCCGAAAGGGAAATAATGAATGTTCCATACCTAGTCGATTCCTTTCCACACAAAATAATCATAATTCATTTTAGTTTATCTATAGTTTAAAGCAGAATACAAAATTTGTATACAAAAAATGAATACAAAAAATGGATTCATTTTTTGTGCACAATTACCATTGATAAAAATATAGGCATTTATTACAATAACACCATAGAGACTACTCTAAAAACCAACAAAACATATAATTCGGGAGGCTTTCCAAATGAGAAAAATGATGAAACGTATTGCAGCAGCAACAATAGGAATGGCAATTGTAATGACATCAACCGCTTGCTCCTCCGGCACCGGAAGTACCACGGCAGCTCCGGAGAATAAAGAGACCACGGCCGTTCAATCTGCCGCTGAAGAAAAGAAAGAGGACCCAGCCGCTGCACCGGAAGAAACCTACACTCTGATGTTCGGACATGCCCAGACAGAAACCCATCCATATCAGACATGTTTCCAGGAATGGGCTGATGCGGTGGCGGAGAAAACAAACGGCGGTCTTGTGATTGACCTTTATCCCAGCAATACCCTTGGATCCGAGGAGGATATTATTAATTCATTTAAGGATTCAGACACAAACTGGGGTTACAACACAGACTTTGCCAGGCTGGGTACCTATGTGCCTGAGCTGGCTATGTTTAACCTTCCTTATTTTGTTGAGACCATGGACGATATTAATGCAGTAAAGGAACTGGACATGGTAAAAGAATGGATTAATAAACTGGAAACAGAGAACGATATAAAGGTGGTATCCCTTAACCTGGTACAGGGTTACCGAAATGTAGTGGCAGGCAAGCCAGTCCTGAAACCCGACGACTTAAAAGGACTCACCTTACGCTGCCCCAACACGGAAATCTGGCGGGCTGCTGTCAGCTCACTGGGCTGCAGTGTACAGGGAATGGGCCGCGGCGACATCTATAACAACCTTGTGAATAAGGTAATCGACGGCTATGAGGATGTTTATCCATGTATTGTTTCTGAAAGTTATTATGAGATAAAGAATGTGAACACAATCTCCGAAACACATAATATTCTTCTGTTAAATCCTGTGGTAGTTGACGCCGGCTGGTTCAACAGCCTTCCAAAGGAATATCAGGATGCCCTGATTGAGACATGTGACCAGGCATGCAATTCCTGTTCCGACAAAATGCTGGGCGAATTCACCGAGGAGGCAAAGCAGAAGTGTATTGATGAGGGTATGACTGTAATTGACCATTCTGAAATCGACACAGACGCATTCCGCGAGGCTGCCAAGGCGTCTTACGAACAGCTTGGCCTGACCGATACCTACAATGAAATTATGAGTGCACTTGGTAAATAATCATCCTGAAATGCAGCTTAATGAAAGGTAGAACTGGGAATGAAAAAGTTTTTTGAGATTCTGAATAAAGCGGAGCTTGCAATTACCATGACCTGTGTTGTGGGGTTCACATCCGTGCTGATGCTGGGAGCTGCGGTACGCCTGCTGGGACATCCGCTGAACTGGTGTAATGATGTGGCACTGCTCATGTTGGCCTGGACCACCTTTCTGGGCGGTGACGTGGCCTTCCGGGCAGGCAGAATGGTGAATGTGGATATATTGATTGCCAAACTGCCGGTCAGGTTCCAAAAGGCCGTTGCCGTCATGGTATATGCTGTTTTATTGGTAATGATGTTCATGATGGTAAAACAAGGTGCCCTGCTTTGTGTGAATGTGGGCAAAAGAACGCTGGAGGGCATTCCCTTTCTCAGTTACGTGTGGGTTGCCGCCTCTATTCCGGTAGGTTTCTCCCTGATGTTTATAACGGCTGTCAAACGTCTGTATGACCTGATGATGTCATCAGATACAACCGTCATTTCAAAAATGTAAGGAGAACGACAATATGATATATGTTTTTATAGTATTCCTTATTTTCCTGGTAATGGGTGTACCGGTTGCATTTGCAATCGGTGCGTCCGGTATGGTATTCTTCCTGTTAAACACCCATTTTCCGCTGACACACATTGCGCAGCTGCCTTTAACCCAGGTCCAGAGCATTTCCATGCTTGCCATCCCCCTGTTCATCCTGGCCGGCAACCTTATGAATAACGGAGGGGTTACAAAACGCCTTGTCAGTCTTGCCACCCTTTTAACCGGACATATGAGGGGCGGGCTTGCTCAGACCAGCGTGGTCTTAAGCACTCTGATGGGCGGTGTGTCTGGTTCCGCTACGGCAGATGCAGCCATGGAAGCCCGGCTTCTGGGGCCTGACATGATTAAAAGCGGATATTCCAAGGGGTTCTCTGCAAATGTCCTTACATTCACCTCACTGATTACTGCCACGATTCCTCCGGGGGTGGGTCTTATCATATACGGCACTACAGGCAGTGTCTCCATCGGAAAACTTTTTTCAGCAGGTATCTTTGTGGGCTTATATATGATGATTGTTCTTATGGTATCTGTGGCAGTCATTGCCCGGATGCGTGGTTATAAACCGGTAAGGCAGAACCGGGCCACATGGAAGGAAATCGGTATCAATCTAAAGGAAACGGTTTGGGCTGTCATGTTTCCGGTCATCCTTTTAGTTGGTATCAGGATGGGATTCTTTTCCCCATCTGAAGTTGGGGCCTTTGCCTGCTTCTATTCTGTATTTGTAGGCGCCTTTATCTATAAGGAGCTGACCATCAAATCCTTTATAACCGCTTTAAGAGACAGCATCGCGGATATCGGTTCTATTATGATGATTGTTTCTCTGACAGCATTGTTTGGCTACGGCATACCCATTGATAAGATACCTCAGAAAATGACCACATTTATTACCGGCATCACCACCAATCCCTCCCTGGTGCTAATCCTTATTATTATCCTTCTGGTATTTGTGGGGATGTTTATGGAAGGTTCCGTGGTGATACTGCTTCTGACACCAATCCTTCTTCCTATGTGCCAGTCTGTGGGAATTGACCCGGTGCACCTTGGACTTCTCATGTGTGTCATTGTAACCATGGGAGTAAACACACCGCCTGTGGGTATGAGTATGTATACGGTTAATACAATCCTGGATTGTTCCCTGCAGGAGTATACTAAATCCATGATTCCATTCCTGGCTGCAATTCTTTTAGCCATTGGGTTGCTTGCATTTTTGCCGGATGTTGTTTTATTTCTGCCTCGCCTGTTGTATTAAAATGGTTTAAAACAGAAAGGAATGTATTTGCATGAAAAATATAAGGGATTGTTTTGTTTTAAACAATGGGGTTAAGATTCCTTGTGTGGGCTACGGCACATGGAGAACCCCGGATGGCATTGATACGGTTCAGGCTGTCAGGGAAGCAATTGGCTGCGGATACCGGCATATTGATACAGCCCAGCTTTATGGAAATGAAGAAAGCGTCGGAAAGGGTATTAAGGAATCCGGTCTTAACAGAAGCGAGCTGTTTGTCACCACGAAGCTGAAGAATACGGACCAGGGCTACGACAGTACCCTCAGGGCATTCGAGGGAAGCATGAAGCGCCTGGGATTGGATTACCTTGATCTATATTTAATCCACTGGCCTGTACCGGCTGTCTTTAAGGATGACTGGAAACAGGTCAGCAGGGACACATGGCGGGCCTTTGAACGCCTGTATGGGGAAGGATTGGTCCGTTCCATCGGGCTGAGTAATTTCCTGCCCCACCATATAGACAATATTGAGGTTTCAGCCCATATAAAGCCAAGTGTGGACCAGCTGGAAATCCATCCTTTCTTCACGCAGAAAGAAACCGCTGCCTACTGCCGCAGAAAAGGTATACAGGTTCAGGCATGGAGCCCTCTGGGCCATGGAACCATCCTGGATAATCCTGTTATAAAGGAAATCGGACTGAGGTATCATAAGACTGCCGCGCAGACAGCTCTGCGGTGGGAGCTCCAGCAGGATATCCTGCCGATTCCCAAGTCTCTGAATCCGGAAAGAATGGCCCAGAACGCAGATATATTCGATTTTAACCTGACACAGGAGGAATGCCTGCGGATAACAGGACTTGGAGAAACAGGAAGGACTGGTCCTGATCCTGACAACATTGATTTTTGATATGAAGGTTAATTTATGTTGCTGTCTTCTTTAGCACATCCATAGATTGTAAAAAGGGATACCACTCAAGTGTAGTATCCCTTCTTATTTCTGCGGCAGCCTACGCCATCGAGATAGGCCCGCCTCTCATCTTGCCCGCCGTACAGATGCGGTTGATTGCCACCATATAGGCTCCCATGCGCATGGTCACCTTGTTATCCCTGGACATGGCATCCACTTCATCATAGGCTTTGTTCATGATTTTCTTCAGTGTCCTGTTCACTTCATCCAAATCCCAGGCCATGCTTTGGATGTTCTGTACCCACTCAAAATAGGATACAACCACTCCCCCTGCATTGGCCAGGATATCCGGTACAACCACTATGCCCTTCTCCTCCAGTATCTTATCTGCTTCCACTGTAGTAGGGCCGTTGGCAGCTTCTATAATCACCTTTGCCTGGACCCCTGCTGCGTTTTCCCCGGTAATCTGGTTCTCCAGCGCAGCAGGAATCAGCACGTCACAGCAGCAGGTAATGACCTCATCATTGGATATGTGCTTTACATCATCTGATACGTAATCAATCAGCGCCTTTGTCTTGTCGGACAGGTATGTCCTGATTGCAGGAATATCCAGACCGTTTTCATTATACACACCGCCGGAGTAATCGCTGACCGCCACAATCTTACACCCCTTATCATATAGAATCTGGGCTGCGGTACCTCCTACATTTCCCATACCCTGGATGGCATAGGCGGAGTTTTCATAGCTCATGCCCAGATGCTCCAGGCACTGGCGGGTAATGATGGTCACACCTCTTCCTGTTGCCTCTGTCCTCCCGATGGATCCGCCGATCTCAATGGGTTTTCCTGTGACCACACCAGGAACGCTGTGGCCTTTGAACATGCTGTATGTATCCATAATCCAGCCCATCACCTCGCCGTTGGTATTCACATCCGGAGCAGGTATGTCCTGGTCAGGCCCTATAATAGGCAGTATCCTGGTGGTATATCTCCTGGTAAGACGAATCAGCTCATCCCTGGACAGCTTGGAAGGGTTCACCTTGATTCCGCCCTTGGCCCCGCCGTAGGGGATATTGACTATAGCACATTTAAATGACATCCAGGCCGCCAGCGCCTTTACCTCGTCCAAATCCGAGTTCTGATGGAAACGGATTCCCCCTTTATAAGGTCCTCTTGCGCTGTTGTGCTGTACCCGGTAGCCTTCAAATACCTTCATCTCACCATTGTCCATCCTTACAGGAATGGATACAATCATCTCACGCTCCGGATAGCGCAGGGTTATATAATCTGCCTCCTTTAATCCAAGCCTGGATGCCGCCTCATCCAGTACAGCCAGCATATTTTCGTATGGATTATACTTGTTCTTATTCATGACCTGCCTCCCATAAAATTGTTTATTTGTATACCTTCTGCTTCAAACGCGTCTCTGATTCTGCTGACAAAGGCCAATGCCTTTGCCCCGTCACCGTGGACGCAGAGCGTATCTCCTTTTATATCCAGTTCTTTTCCGCTGACGGATGTGACCTTTCCCTCTTTTATCATTTTGACACACCGCCTGATGGCCTCATCCTCATCTGTAATCATGGCTCCATCCATCCCTCTGGGAACCAGAGACAAATCATCCATGTAGGCCCGGTCCGCAAATATTTCCGACAGTGCTTCCAGCCCCATTTTTTCAGCCTCGTCCCCCAAAACTGCTCCTGCACAGTAAAAAATACGTATGGACGGGTCTATCTCATATACTGCTTCGCATATGGCCCTGGATACGTCCCTGTCATACTGGCACAGATTTCCCAGCGCACCGTGGGGAGCCACATGCTGGAGCTTCATGCCATAGCTGGCAGTGAAGGCCATAAGCGCGCCCACCTGATATTTTATATAGTTCTTAACTTCAGAAGGCTTCAGAACCATCTTGCGTCTGCCGAATCCCATAAGATCCGGATAACCCGGATGGGCACCCACAGCCACCTTTCTCTCCGCGGCTTTTTTGACCACCTTATCCATGACCATGGGATCCCCTCCATGCCAGCCGCAGGCAACATTAGCCGTTGTGACATACTTTATGATTTCGTCATCATTTCCAATGGAATATGCCCCAAAGCTCTCCCCCATATCACTGTTTAAATCAATCTGATACATGTTCCGCCTCCTCAATGACTCTGCCCTTACTGTATTTCCGGGCTGTTTTCCATGACGGTTTTCCCCTGACTGCGTTCCAACTGACCATGGGAGCCTAACTGTGTTCCTCCACCTTCACCTGAAAGGAAGTCCCTCCCACCTTTACCTGAAACAATCTGGGCGGACGATATGCCACAGGTGTCTCAAACTTTGCCTTAAGCATTTCCATTTCCCGGTAATAATCCGCATAAGCCTGCTGTGCCTGCATGATGTCTACCGGTATGAACCGTATCTCGTCGCCGGCTTTGCACTGCCCGATTGCAGGCAGATCCGCAGTTATAACCGTGGCAATCTTTGTATAGCCGCCAATAGACTGGCAGTCTGCCATCATCACAATGGGCTGTCCCGATGTGGGTACCTGGATGGATCCCATAACAATACCGTCTGAAATGATATTACCATCTGCCACATGCTCCGGACAGGGACCTGTAAGCCTGTAACCCATGCGGTCCGAATCCCCGGTTACCTTATATGTCCCATGGAAGAAATCCTCCAGGCCTTTACCGGTGAAACAGTCATCCTGAGGCCCTGCAATCACCCGAATCTGGCGGCACCCCGGTTCACTGTGTTCTGCCAGCATCCATCTTGCGGGCAGGTTCTCTATGGTACTCATGTTCTGACGGAGTCCGATTGCATCTCCTTTTTTCAGGGGTCTGCCCTGGTAACCGCCGATACCATTCTTCACAAGGGTGGATCTGCTTCCCATCACCACAGGAATATCCAGTCCCCCGGCTGCCGCCAGGTAGGTCCGGCAGCCGCCGGAAACAGACTGCATCCTGAGCACATCTCCAGCTCCTACCGGAAACGCCCGGTACATACATACAGGAGCCTCATTCAGCAGAGGGGACATGTCCGCCCCGGTAAGCGCTATGACAGCCGGCCCGGTAAACCGTATTTCCGTCCCTATAATCGTCATTTCCAGTTCTGCCTCGCCTATATCGTTGCCAACCAGGAGATTGGCTATATGAAATGATCTCCTATCCATGGGGCCGGCCGGTGATACTCCAAACTGTTCATATCCAAATCTTCCCTCGTCCTGCACCGTTGTGTAGATACCCGGATTCACAATCACCATACCCATAAGCTATGCCTCCTTTTCATAGGTCCGGCAGACATAGATTCCGGCGTCAGCCTGGGACTTGATATCCTCATATTGGGCCCTGCTCACGGGAATATGGCGAATCCATTGCCCTGCTCTGAGCAGGAAAGGATTCTCCTTCCTGTAGTCGCACACCTTTATGGGGGTCATGCCTATGATATTCCAGCCGCAGGGCTGGTCAAAGGGTATAATATCGCTGAGCCCCTGCTGTACCACCACGCTTCCCCCTGCTATGCGTACCCTTGGACTCTCCCTCCGCCTGAAGGAAAAAGGGTGCTCAAACCTGGCTGTATAGGGATGACCCGGAGCAAATCCCAGCATATACACAAAGTAATCGCTCTGACTGTGAATCTTTATGATTTCATCCACTGTCTTTTTCTCAATCCTGGCTATCTCCCCGATATCCTCCCCTTCATAGAGAACCGGTATTTCTGTTATGACCGGCTTGGGCAGGGCAATTTCCCCCGCATCGCCGGTCCATTCCTCCACAAGGCGCTCCAGCTCATTGTATGGTATCTTTAAGGGGTCGTAGTGAATCAGCAGGGAACGGTATGACGGAACCAGTTCTCTTATGCCGGGGACATGTTCCCCCTCAATCCGGTACTTAAGCGCAATGACTTTTCTGTTCGTCTCAATAGATATTTCATTCTCAAATTCAACTGTAACCGCACAGTCACCGCATAACCGCAACACAGCACCACTCATAGCCTCACTGCTCCTATTTCTAAATCAATGCAGCTGTTCTAGCCTGCACAGCCTCAAATCAGTCCACGTACTCCACACCTATGCTTTCAAGTTTCGCGTCCACCCAGTCGCGGTTTAATCCGGTTCCGGCTGCAATGCCCGCAAACTGCTTTGTCTCATCCCGGCTCACTTTCTTTGCTCTTTCCGCCAGCTCGGCAGCTTCCTCAGGCTTTATGACCAGCAGGCCGTCCCCGTCGCCTACCAGAATATCCCCGGGACAGATGACCTGGTTTCCGCAGGATACCGGAAAATTGATTTCACCCGGCCCGTTCTTATAGGGTCCATTGGGGGTCACGCCTTTTGCATACACCGGGAAATCCGTTATCTGTCCGATTTCCACGCTGTCCCGGATACACCCATCCACCACAAAACCTGCCAGCCCCTTGGACATAGCGTACCGCGTCATAATTTCACCGCACAGAGACCTGCTCTGGCTGCCAAATGTGGCTATCACCAGCACATCTCCCGGCTTTGCCATATCCAGTGCCTTATGAAACATCAGGTTATCCCCCGCCGGAGCCTTCACCGTAAACGCAGTGCCCAGAAGCCTGGCTTTATTCATGGGCTTCAGCTGGGAATCCACAGCTGCTGTCCGGTTCATGCAGTCGTCAATATTAGCCACCGGAATGTCCTTAAAGGCCTCAACCAATTTCCTGTCCGGCCTCTCGAATTCTTTTCTGATCCTGCACCCTACATTTGCCATATACATTCTCCTTCTCTCCATCATTTTGTAGATCTTAAACTTGTTTCTGACCATAGGATAGCACACATAATAATAATTGAAAAATGAATAATATTAGTATATAATATTAACTAAATTTATATTTAAGGAGCTGCTTATGGACCTTTCTGAAATCGAAACCTTCCTCACCATTGTGAATACAAAAAGCATCACAAAAACAGCGGATATCCTGTTTCTAAGCCAGCCCACCGTAAGCCACAGGCTAAAGGCCCTTGAAAAGGAGCTGGGCTTCCCGCTGATTGTCCGGAAAAAGGGGTTTAAAAACGTTGAGCTCACCTCCAAAGGCAGCGAGTTTGTATCCATCGCCGAGCGGTACATATCCCTGTGGAAGGAAACCCAGGTACTGGCCCAGGACAGAGACAGCACTCTTTTGTCCATCGGATGCACGGACAGTCTGAACATCGCCCTGTTTGCAGGCTTCTACCGGCAGATGGAGGCCTCCGGCTGTCCCATTGATCTGGACATCCATACCCACCAGTCCTCGGAGCTCTACAGCATACTGGACCGCCACGACATCGACATTGGTTTTGTATATTACCACCTGCACTATAAGAACATCCTTTCAGAGCGCATCTATCAGGAACGCCTGTATCTGGTGCAGTCAGACGAACCCGCCATATGCAAATCACTGATCCACACCGAGGAACTGGACCCATCCCTGGAATTATTTCTGAACTGGGATGCCAACTTCCAGATCTGGCACGACCAATGGCTGACCGGATACTCCAGGCCGCGGATTATCGTAGATACCATCACCCTCCTCAATCATGTGTGGACGGATAAGAAAAGCTGGATGATCGCCCCGGAATCCGTGATTAACGAACTGTATCATTACAGACGCCTCTATGTCAGCGAACTGAAAAATCCGCCTCCGGACAGGGTGTGTTACAAAATCAAGCACCGCTTCCCCAGCTCCGCCACCCAGACAGCCGTCGCATACTTTGAGCAGGCCCTGGGAAACTACCTATGCCAGGTCAAATCCTCTCTCCGCATTGGAGAGATATGGGGCACTGATATATAAACTTTTTCTATATTATACATTTAAATAATTCATTAGAAATATATTTAATTTCCGTATATAATCCAATTATCAGCAAACGATTCACAGATGATTGGAGGGTTTATATATGCTTACAACTGCCGAACGTATGGAACACATGCCGTTTTCCGGAATAAGAGTGGTGATGGAAAAAGCAACTCAGATGGACGCCCGCGGGGAACATGTCATCCATCTGGAACTGGGACGTCCTGATTTTGACACGCCTCAGGTAATCAAGGAAGCCGCCTATAAGAGCCTGGAAAAGGGAAATGTATTTTACACCTCAAATTACGGCTCCATGGAACTGCGTACCGCTGTTGCCGAAAAGCTCAGGGTAGAAAACAACATTCATTATGATCCCTCAGAAATCCTGATTACCGTGGGCGTAGGCGAGGGAACCTTTAATGCCTTCGGGGCTTACCTGGAAGAAGGAGACGAGGTCCTGATTCCTGACCCTGTATGGTTAAATTACATCCATGTGCCTGAATACTTTGGCGCCAAGGCAGTTCCCTATACTCTGAAGCAGGAAAATGACTATCAGATTGACATGGAAGAACTGGAGAGCAAAATCACAGACCGGACAAAAATGGTTGTGATTATCTCCCCCAATAATCCCACCGGAGGCGTACTGGAAAGGGAAACACTGGAGAAACTGGCCAACATCGCCATCCGCCACGATCTGTATGTCATATCCGATGAGATATACGAGAAGCTGATATTTGACGGTGAAAAACACATAAGCATTGCATCTCTTCCGGGAATGAAGGAACGTACCATAACCCTGAACGGCTTTTCCAAAGCATACTCCATGACAGGATGGCGCCTGGGTTATATGGCAGCTCCAAAGGATATCATCTCTGCATCTGTCCGGCTTCACCAGCACATCAATACCTGTGCGTCCTCCTTTGTGCAGGAAGCAGGCATCACTGCCCTTAAGCAGGCCGGGCCTGACGTACAGAAAATGCTGGCCGAGTATCAGAGACGGCGGGACTATGTGGTGGAAGCCATCAACCAGATTGACGGGTTAAGCTGCAATAAACCCAAAGGAGCATTTTATCTCTTTATCAACATCAAAGAGTTAGGTAAGAGCGCCATGGAAATGGCAGAGTACTTCCTGGAGGAGGCAAAAGTGGCCATGGTTCCCGGAACTGCCTTCGGAGCAGCCGGGGAGGGGTATCTGCGCCTGTCCTATGCAAGCAGCTATGAAAATCTGGCAGAAGCCTGCGCGCGCATTAAGGCTGCCGTGGAAAAACTACGCAGCAAATAAAAACAAACGGAACAGGGACAGCGGGGACATCAGCTGTTTCCTGTTTCCTTTATATATGCGTCCTCGGCCTCAGGATACAGAATGCGGATTTGGTACTCCTCCAACAGCTCCATCCACTCATCCGCCGGCCGCCGGTCCGTGACCAGTATGTCAATCTGCTGGAAACTGCAATACTTCACAAATGACGTCCTGTCAAACTTCGTATGGTCTGCCATCATAATGGTTTTCTGCCCTCTTGAAATCATAAGCTGCTTTATTTCCGTCTCCCCTTCCCTGGAGTCATACGCGCCCTCGTCCAGCTTCAATCCCTTGCAGCTGGTCAGGACAAAATCCACATGATAGTTCATGATAGTGGTTCTGGCTATAATTCCCTGCAGGGAGCAGGATACCCTGTTGTTGGCGCCTCCGGTAGACATAATGTTAAGGCCTGACTGATTCAGGGAGCTTAAGACCGGGATGGAATTGGTGAGCACCGTAATATCATCCCGGTCCGCCATCAGGGTAAGTGCCTCCATCACAGTGGAGCTGGCATCGGCAAAAAGCGTTGCCTGCATGGGGATGATGGATGCCACAATCTGCGCAATCTTTTTCTTCTCTTCCACGTTTGTCCTGCTTCTGTGTGTATACCCCAATCTGTCAAACATATTCTCCACCTTCAGCACCGCCCCTCCATGGGTCCGCGTAATAAGACCTTCCAGCTCCAGCCTCTCCAAATCACGGCGTATGGTTTCTTCCGTCACGTCAAATCTCTGGCTCAGCTCAGTCACCTTTACCTTTTTCTCACTCTTGACAATCCCTCTCAGGTGGTCCAGCCTGTCTTTTAACACCATTGTCATACACACCTTTCATTATGAATATCCGGCTGCCAGTACAGCGCTGCATGAGTTCCTGCAGCGCTGTACCAGGATATCCCGAATGCCGGATACCATAAATACATATTAAAATCCTAAAAGTTCCATCTTTCTTCTGACCACCTGTTTTTCGTCCTCCAGCGGCCGCTTCAGAAGGTCTATATAAATATAATCATTGGGCCGTTCTTCCAGTTCTGCTCTCAGCCCCTTGTCAAACGCCACCCTGAGCGCTGTTCCAATATTGACCTTGCACACATGGTAGCCGCGCATCTTAACCAGCTGGCTGTCCGGAAGTCCGGTAGAACCGTGAATCACAAGAGGCACCTTTACTTCATTCTGAATGCTCTCCAAAAGGTCATACTGTATATTGGCGGTCTGTGTGCGCATCATATGGGTGGTTCCCACTGACACGGCCAGACAGCCGCATCCCGAAGCGTCTGCGAAAGCAGCGGCTTCTTTGGGGTCTGTCAGCTGGTCCTTATGGCTGTCCCTTCCCAGATAGGCTACGGATCCGATTTCTGCTTCCACGGACGCGCCGTAACGCTCTGCCCGCTTTACCACTTCATTGGTAATACGCACATTATCCTCAAAAGGGAGCTGGGATCCGTCAAACATAACTGAAGAAAAACCGGCATCCAGGGCTTTCCAGATAGGCTCTACCATATTGGCATGGTCCAGATGCAGGACCACCTCTGCCGTTGACCTGCGGGCCATTTCCCCGGCAATCATACCCCAATAATCATATCCCATGAATTCTGCCACCACAGGACTAATCTGCAGAATGACGGGGGCATTCATCTCCTCGGCCGCCTCTATCAGGACCTTTGTATCCGGAAAAAGGGCAAGATTAAAGGCGCCTACCGCTGCATCGGCATTTATATACTTGGGTAATACTTCGTCTAACGTCTTCAGCATAGTCTGTTACCCCTTATCTTTCATTCCAAGCAGGCATAGGAAGAACCGGTTCAATGGCAGCATAGTCTGAAGGATACACGGTCTGATACTTTCCGTCCCGCATCTGCAGTACAAATGCATTGGCAGAGGTGTTCTGGCCGTATTCATCCATGGTGATTGCATTCCACGGAATAGGCAGTGTGGATGTATCCACTTCCAGGTTCCTCAGGGCCTCATTCAGCGCCTCAGGCTCTGTGGTTCCGGCCTGGTTGATGCCCAGGGCAATGAGAAGTACGTTAATCATGTCCTTACAGTGGCCCTCGCTTAAATCCGCGCCGTCTGGCGTGTACTGCTTATACAGTTCAATCAGCTGTTTGCTTGTATCTGTATCAATGTCGGCCGACCATCCGCCTGTGGTATAAATAAATTCCGTATCCTTGCCCATTGCATCCAGGAAGTCTGTCTGCACAAATCCGCCGCGCTGTCCCAACAGCATCTTAGGAACATAATTCTGCTCCTTGAATGTCTTCAGGTAAAGGATTGCATCAGAAGCATAGGAGGACATCATGATTACATCCGGATTGGCTGCCTTTATTTTCATTACCTCGGATGAAACGTTGGTTGCTGAGGAGGAATAGGTAATATTCTCAACCACCTCAATACCGTACTCCTCAGCCATCCTCTCTTCCTCAATCCTTATATTAGCTCCGAACTCTGTATCTTCAGAAACAAGAGCCACTGTCATAAGGCCTGCATCCTGCTCTTCATTCAGCTGTTTGATAAATTCAAAGGAATCGCGGATATAATATGTATCATTGGGGCCAAACCTGAAATACCATTCAAGCCCTGTCTCCGGGGTTGTCAGGGAAGGCGATGAACCTGCTGTCAGAAGCGGGATACCATAGGTTTCAGTTACAACAGCCACTGCCTTGGTGATAGCGCTGGTATACTGTCCTGTCAGTGCCACAATCCCCTCTTCTGTAATCAAACGCTTTGCCTCTGAGGTGGCTGTGGTAGGATCTCCCTTGGAATCGGCAAACACAAGCTCAATCTTAGCACCGTTAAGGGCGGGAATTCCGGCTGTCTTTGCCAGGGCCATTGCCATTTCAGGATGCTCCTCGTTGATTACATCTGCAATCATCTGCCCGGCCGCCTTGCACTGGGCACCGTAGGTTGCATTGTTGCCGGAAAGAGGTGTAAGGAATCCGACTTTAATCACAGCCGGTGCGTCGGCACCCTCTGCCTGTGCCGTGGTGCTTTCCCCGGTGGAACCCGCCGGTGCCGCAGACGATTCCTTCTCCTGAGAGGATGCTGCCTGGGTACTGCCCCCGGAACCTCCGCAACCTGCTAATCCCAATACCATGGTGACTGCTAATGCTGCTGCTAAAAACTTCTTGTACATTCGTATAACCTCCCGTTTTTTATAATTTTCTTATATGAAGACGCCGGCTTCCTGTAATACCCCATTCAGGCACAGCGCTGCTTCCCGTACTGCTTCCTCCAATTTCATGGTTTCATAACGTTCTGTGGTGGGAGCCATGGGTTCCACGATGACAGGTCCTTCATAACCCTTCTCATGAAACGCCCTTACAATGGCTGTGGAATCAATGATTCCCCACTGGTTTGGCATGGCCCTCTCCCGGTCCTCCTGCTGGTCCGGTCCCCTTCCCGGGTACGCATCATCCAGGTGCAGGTTTACCACCCGCTCCATATTGTTCAGATATAGATACAGGTCATCCTTCCTGGCACCTGATGTATACCAGTGAATACAGTCAAATACAAAACCGATTTCGCGGCTCACACTGTCCGCCAGGGCCATGGTGCCGCTGATAGTCCGTATGAATGGGTACCTGAACTTACTGCACACGGTCCTTGCTCCCATAAATTCCAGGCCATACTGGAATCCGTTTTCCTTCATAATGTGATAAATCCTCTGAAGGCGGTTGCGATGCCACTCAAAGTTTTCCTCGAAGTCACGTTCATCTGCTCCGGGCCAGAAATGATTATATGCCCTGCTGCACCCAGCGGCTCTGGCCCGTTCAAGCCACCTGGCCCACTGTTCCAGCGCCTTGTCAAATTCTTCATCCCCCGCCCGGAACATGTCGCAGGGTCCCATCATCAGTCCCCACTTCATTCCCCGGCTCTCCAGCACCTTTCCTGCCTCTCTCGCCTTTTCCACACTTCCAAATGCATGGGCCGGGACTTCGATGCCTCCAAATCCGCACTTGCCGGCTGCCGCAAGCAAATTTTCATAGGGATGATGGTTCAGTCCCATAGTCCTGGGGTTTAAATTTGTATACATCATATTCCCACCTGCTTATAACTCTAATTCTCTTCCCAACAGACGGTATATTTCTGTCTCAGGGATATCCACCGGTTCCCCAATCTGCCTTGCAATGCACATGACCCTTGCAAATTTCTCGGCTGCCACCACCCGCTGGCATGCCAGGGCCAGATTGGAGGCAATGCTCAAAACACCGTGGTTGGCCATCAGCACCAGGTTTCTGTGAAGCAGATAGGGCCTTGCATTCTCAATAATTTCATCTGATCCAGGCATTCCGTAAGGAGCCACCGGAATATCCTTAAAATGAAACAGAAGCTCCGGATGGCACTTGAAGTCCAGCGGCACATGGGTTACTGCATGGGCGGTCAGATAGGGAGCGTGACAGTGTATGACACCGTGAAGCCCTTCCTTCACCGTATAAGCGCCCCGGTGCATCTTTGTCTCAGAAGACGGTCTTCCGCCCCATAACTTCTCCCCGGTGCTCTCGTCAAACACGCAGATATTGTCATGGGTAAGCTTTTTCTTACTGGTCCTTCCTGGCGTTATGTAAAGCAGATCCCCGTCCTTAATGGAAAGGTTTCCCTCAAATGTATTAACCAGCCCCATATCTTCCATGGAAGCTCCTATCTCCATGATTTCATCCATTATTTCTGTCTTAATTCTACTGTCCATCATTCTTTCCTCCTCGTTATGAGCACTTGGCGTCTGTCCTTTAGACGCTTAGTGCGATACATGCCACTGGCGCTTAGCGGGTGTCCTCCGGCCGCTTAGCGCAGCGGCCGTTATGAGCACTTGGCGTCTGTCCTTCAGACACTTACGTGCGATACATGCCCAAACCTCTGTGTTCCAAATACTCCAGCCATTCATCCCAACGGCTCAAATGGCTGCTTTCATAAACAACAGGTTCCCAGGTGGCGGACGCAATCTGTTCCAGCTCCCATAAGGTTTTTGCCTCGCCTGCCGCATAAAGCTGCATCAGAAGATTCCCTCCGACAGAAGCTAACGGGCTTCCTGCCACCACCGGAATACCGGCTGCGTCCGCAAACATCTGCATCAGCAGCCTGTTTCTCACTCCCCCATTAACCGCCACCAGCTCCCGGTAGGTTTCCCCTGTGATACGTGATAATCTCCTGATATTCCACTTCAGATACAGGGCATAGCTCTCAAACAGACATCTGCTGGTATCCCCAATGCCCTCCACGCACCTCTGTCCTGTCTCCAGGCAGTACTCCCTGATGGTTTCCGGAAGATTATCCCCCGACACCCGGAACCTGTCGTCGCTTATATCAATAAAAGTCCGGTTGTCTCTTACCTTTTCTGCTGCCGCGCAAACTGCCTCATAATCCAGCCGAGGCACCTGTTTCCTCCACTGCTCCATGCAGCGCTCCAATATCCAGAATCCCGGAAAATCCTTGCACAGGGAATAGGTTCCTCCAACTCCCCGCATATTTTTAAACCGGTCATAAAAGCTTTCCCGGTTTACCACAGGCGCTTTCACTCTGGCTCCAAAGATAAAGGATGTACCCAGGCTGACAAATACCTTTGTCTTATCAAGTCCGGGAGCAGCCATGAGTGCCGACTCTGTGTCATGTCCCGCAACGCTGATCACGGGAACGCCTTCTATGCCGGCCCCCGCCGCAAAGGACCGCGTTATGCTACCATTGGGCCTTCCCGGTTCCGACAGGGGGCCAAACAGCTTCTCTGGTATGCCAAGCTTTCTGAACACCTCATAATTCCACTGTCTCCCATCCTGTTCCAGCAGATACAGAACAGAAGCTATGGTTCTCTCTACGGAAGCCTGGCCTGTAATCAGATATTCCAGCAGGCTGGACAAAGGAAGAAAACGCTCTCCTCTCATGATGTTCGGCGAACAGTCCAGTACGTCCCGGTAGAGATGAAACAAGGCCCTGGTCTTTACCGGGTAATTCCCCATCTGCTCATACAACTGCCAATCCGTAAAGCAACGGTGAACCTGGTCCATGATTCCGTCAATTCTCCGGTCCCGGTAGTGATACGGCTCCTGAATCAGTTTTCCCTCAGCATCCAGTATGCCGTATCCGTTTCCATAGGTATCAATTCCCAGGGAGACAAAACGCCCGTTCTCTCCAAGCCACCCCAGCCCGTCCCTTATGGTCTTAAGCATGTGCCCTATGTCGGCAAACTCATGGCCGTCCTTCACCTTTGGGAGGTTTGGCTCTGAATATGTATCCACTATCCGCAGCTTCCTGCCGTCATACACGGCAGCTGCCATTTTGATTCCTGTGGCCCCGATATCGGCTGCCGCATACAAGGATTCTTTCATATGCCTTCCTCCTGCGGTATAACCTGCCCGGATCTAGCTTCCCGCGCTCCAGCCCTCCGGGTAACAGCTCTCTTTAGCATCATCCGCCCAGATACGCCCGCTTTACATCCTCGTTGCTCAGCAGATCCTCTCCTCTGCCCTCGATGACAGATTCCCCATTCTGTATAACAAAGGCATAATCACACAGGGCCAGCGTGTCCACTGCGTTTTGTTCCACTATGATTACCGTAATTCCAATAGCCGCTATCTCTTTTACAAACTTGAATATTTCCTGTACCAGCTTGGGCATCAGACCCAGAGATGGTTCATCCAGTATAAGCAGCTTTGGGTCTGACATGAGGCCTCTGGCAATTGCCACCATCTGCTGTTCACCTCCGGAGAGAGTGCTGGCAGTCTGCTTTTTTCTCTCCTCCACCCTTGGGAACAGTTCATATACCAGCTTCAGGCGTTCCTGTATGGCTTTTTTGTCCTGGTTAAGATAGGCGCCCATCAACAGGTTATCCTCCACCGTCATACCCCCAAACAGCATCCTTCCTTCAGGCACCATCGCGATTCCCTTGCTGACCAGTTTAAAAGGCGGCATACCCGTGATGTCCTCTCCTTTGTAGCGTATGATGCCGCTCATGGGCTTGATAGTACCTGTAATGGCCCTGAGGGTGGTGGTTTTGCCTGAACCGTTAGAACCAAGGATGGCCAGGATTTCGCCCTCGCGTACACTGAAGGACACATCGTGCACTACGGCCATGCCGTTATATCCCGCCTGCAGGTCAACTACTTCCAATAACTTCTCATCACTCATCCTTCTTTGCTCCTCCTCCCAGGTATGCATTGATTACTTCCTGATTCGATGTAACCTCATCCGGTGAGCCTACCACTAATACCTTGCCCGATACCAGAACCACCACCCGTCTGGATACATTCATAACCACGTCCATATTATGCTCAATGGTCAATATGGCGACACCCATAGTGTTAATTTTCTTAATCAGATTGACTGCATCCTTGCGCTCCGTGGCCGTCAGTCCTGCCATGGTCTCATCCAGCAAAAGCAGCTCGGGGTCCGTGGCCATGGCCCTGGCAATCTCCAGACGCTTCTTCTGGGGCACATTCAGCTTGCCGGCATATACATATTTCATATCCAGCATCCCGCACAGCTCCAGAATCTGGTCCACATGCTTCATGGCCTCCTCTATGTTATGGCGCTTGCACAGGGCGCCCACCAGAACATTTTCGTAAACCATCATATCGTTTAAGGACTGGGGAATCTGGAATGTCCTTCCGATTCCCAGTTTACATATGTCGTAAGGCTTCATGCTGGTGATGTCCTTACCCTTAAAAAATACATTTCCTTCTGTCAGGGTGTGGGCACCGCTGATGGAGTTAAACAGTGTGGTCTTACCGGCCCCATTGGGTCCCACCACGCCCACAATCTCGCCTTCTTCCACGTCAAAGGTAACCGCCTCATTTGCCACAAGCCCCCCAAAACGTTTGGTAGCATTTTTAATCTCTAATATTTTTCCCATATTCAGCCTCCTGCCACACTGCTCTTTTTCTTATTCTTGAAGTAAGAGACAATCCGCTCATACCTTCCCTCTAATATAGAAAGGATACCTCCCGGAATAAAGAGAACAATCAGGATAACCAGCGTTCCGTAAAGAATTATGTCCAGTCCTCCGTATTGTCCCAGGTACACCCTGGAATACTCCGATATGCTGGTGAGCACAATTGCTCCCAGAACCGGTCCCAGGACAGTACCCACACCTCCCATAACAGCTGTAAGCACAATCATCATCGAGACATTGAGAGTCATAAGCATGGACGGGTCTATGTATAAAATAAACTGTGCGTATAAGCTTCCGCCAATACTTACGATAGCCGCGCTGAGCATATAAGCCCTGATTTTATAGGATGCAGCATTGATTCCAACGCTTTCCGCCGCCATCTCGTTTCCTTTTATGGTGCGCAGATAATAGAAAAATTTAGATTTATCCAGGCATTTAATAAGAACCAGAACAGCCACGGTAAAGATGAGGAACACATAATAATAGTTAAGGGGATTTTTAAACTGCATGAAGGCCCATTCATTCACACCTTTTGAATAAATATAGACTCCGGTGGCTCCCCCGCACCATTTCCAGTTGATGAATATGATTCTGGTACATTCCGCCAGAGCCATGGTGGATATGGCAAATACATGCCCCTTCAGCCTCAGGAGAGGTTTTCCCACTATAAATGCAATGAGCATGGAAATACCAACTCCAATCCATATGGAAATCCATGGGCTGATTTTGAAATAGGATACGGCAAGCCCCACCGTATAAGCTCCTATGCCATAGAACAGGCTGTGTCCGTTGGAAACCTGTCCGCAATATCCACCGATTACGTTCCAGCCCATGCCCACAATTGCCCAGACCAGAATCAGGGACAACAGGTTCCACACAAACCGGATTCTAACCACCTGCGGGAAAATAACTGCTGCCAGCACTCCGATTCCCAATCCTATGAACCATCTCTTATTATCACGCAATGTCTTTTTCATATTTATTTACCTCCAAACAGCCCTTTAGGTTTGAACTGAACCAGCAGCAGGAACACCACGCAGATACCCACATACTTAAACGCCGTGTTCATGTAGACGCCTGTGAAGGAATCAGCCAGCCCCATAATAAGTCCTCCAAAGAAGGCGCCCGGTATGCTTCCAAAACCTCCCATTACAACGGCAATGAATCCGAACAGCTGGAAATTGGCTCCCACATTGGGATAAATGTAGTAGAAATAGGTCAGTGCACATCCTGCTGCTCCTGCTATGGCCGCTGATAAACCAAATGCAAGTGCGTATGTCTTTTCCGGGTTGATTCCCACCAAGCCGGCAGCTGTCTTGTTCATGGATGTTGCGCGGATGGCCTTTCCGGTACGTGTCTTGTTGAGGAACAGGAACATAAAACCCGCCACACAGACAGAGATGACAAAGGGTACGATTTTCTGTTTGCTCAGCACCATGAAGCCTAAATCAATGGACCCGCTGATAGCCACCTCAGGTATGGTCTTAAAATCACCGCTGAACAGCAGAAGGGCCAGATTCACCAGCACCATGCTCAGAGCAAATGTAATCAGACGCTGCGAGAGGACCGGTCCCCTAAGCGCCCTGGCAATAATCAGCTTATACACGATAAAGCCAATGCCAAACATGATTGCCATACAAATAGGAAGGGATACGATTGGGTCAAGTCCGAAATACAGATTAAGATAAAAGGAACAAAACATTGCAATCATCAGAAATTCGCCTTGGGTAAAACTCAGGATACCCATAACCCCCCACACCAAGGCAATACCCATTGCTACCAGAGCCAGGGTCGAGCCATTAATAATGCCTTCAAATAAGGCCTGCATGAACATACTCATTCACCGTCATCCTCCTTGTTTGTTGTTTTGTATTTATTTTATTCAATATTAACATATTCCCCTCTAAATAGCAAGCATTTTTGTTTGTTTCAAAGATTTTTTATTTGTTTTCGGATTTTTATATGGTATATTTTTATGTTTTTCGGATTTTTACAAGGGTAAACTTATCTTTTAAGCATATTTTTTTTGTTTTAAAAAATAATCATCCGTTATTCTTTCTTTTCTTCGTATTTTTGCGCATAACAAAAGGGCGCTTTTATGAAAAACACAAAAACGCCCCTCACCATCTTATTAAATTAACATCATCTATGTATGTTTATGAATAATATACCTCTACGTGATTCCTGCTAAACAGCCGCATCCACTCATCAGAGGGCTTCCGATCCGTAACCACCACATCGATCTGCTCCAGGTCCGTAAGCTTCATGAACGCCACACGGCCAAACTTGGAGTGGTCGGCCAGTAGATAGACCTTATGGCCCCGCTCAATCAGAGACTTCTTGACATCTGCCTCTAATTCATGGGAGTCAAATATACCGCCTTCCATGCTCATTCCTTTACAGCTGATAAGCACCATATCCAGATGGTATTCCTGTATCGTGCTCCGGGCAACGCCGCCCTGCATGGAATAGGACTGGCGGTTAACACGCCCGCCCGTGGACAAAATTCCAAAACGGCTCCGTTCCATCTCTCTAATGACCTTTACGGAATTTGTCAGGACCAGAATATCTTCCCTTTCGCTAAGGTACTTTAAGGTCTCCATAACCGTCGAACTGGCATCACACCCAATACTTGCATTAGGGGGAACCATCTCGGAAACAATGCCCGCAATCGCTCTTTTTTCTTCAACATTTGTCTCCGAACGTTTCACAAAATCAATCTTCTCAGAAGACTCTGTCTGATTCAAAACAGCCCCTCCATACGTCCTGACTACCAGCCCTTCCTCCTCCAATTTTTCCAAATCACGCCGTATTGTCTCCGGAGTAACCCCAAATTGGTTGCTCAGATTGGCAACAACTACCTTTTTCTCCAGACGTACAATCTGTCTTATCTGTTCTAATCGATCTTTCTGTGCCACACTTTGTTCCTCCACATGTCTTACTGGCAAAAAACCTCATAAATAAGCGGTTTTCCTCGAATTCATTATAAAACAACCATGCAGGAATTGCAAGGAAAGTTATGAATCAAGGGCCTCTGCCATCTCTCTAATGGCCACCACATCCTCAGCATCCAGCTCCAGTTCATCTGCCCTGGTATTCTTCCTGATCTGTTCTTCGGTGGTGGCGCCGCTCAGAAGGATTACCTTATCGCCCTGGGCCAGTACCCACGCCATAGCCAGATCTGCCACCGCACAGTCATATTTCCTGCACATAGGCTCCAGGCGGTCCAGGAAATCCATAACCCTTGGCATGTTATCAGGCTGGAACCACTTCTTGTTGCACTGAGCGCCTACCGGCTTATAATCCCTGGGCAGGGCGCCGCTTAACAGTCCCATTTCCAGAGGGGAATAGGCCTGAAGCACGATTCCGTTCTCTCTGCAAAGAGGCAGAAGCTCCTCTTCCACAGCCCGGTCCAGCACACTGTATTTAGCCTGTACAATGTCAAGGCTGCCGTACTTTATGTACTCTTCCACCTGGGCTGCCGTAACATTGGCAGCTCCAATGGCCCTGATTTTGCCTTTTTCCTTTAACTCGCCCAGTAATTCCATGGTTTGGGAAATGGGTGTGTAATAAGGCTCCACCGCCTGCCAGTGGGACATATAAATATCAATATAACCGGTACCAAGACGCTCCAGGCTGAGATCCACTTCCTCCAGAATGGACTCCCTCGAAAGGTTTTTATACAGCTGGATATCCCCCACCTTGTTAAACAGGGCGCCCTCCCTGGTCCAGACGATTCCAAACTTTGTCATAACCGCAACCTTTTCCCGGTCCATGCCATTAAGGGCCTCCCCCACGATCCGTTCGCTCTGCCCAAAGTTATAGCCAGGTGCTGTATCTATGAGATTCACCCCTAATTCGGGACATTTTTGAATGGTGGCAATGGACTCATCCTTTGATTTGTCCCCTCCCCAGGCAGGACCGCCGCCGATTGCCCATGTGCCGAGCCCGATTCTTGATATGGGCTTATCCAGTGTACCTATTTTTATTGTTTTCATACTCATCCCTCCATCTTCAAATATTCCTGATAACGGGCCTCCACCTGTTCCCTGTTTCGCACTCCCGTAGTGGCGCCAACACTCTCTACGGATAACGAAGCTGTGCAGTTGGCAAATGCCGCGCACTCCTTAAGCCCCTTTCCCTCCAGCAGGCCGCATATGAACCCCGATGCAAAGTTATCCCCTGCGCCGGTGGTGTCCAGGCACTGTGTATCAGCAAATGCCGGGACTATGAAGGCTTCCTCCTGATTCTTGATAAAGCATCCTCTTTTTCCGATTTTAATGATTACATTCCTGACTCCGCAGTCCAGCAGGGTCCCGGCTATCTCTTCCAGCTCCTTTTTGCCGGTAATCGCTGCCGCCTCCGCGTAATTAGGAAAAAAATAATCCACATAGGAAAGGGCTCTCTGTATGTCCTCCAACCGCTCTCCCCTCTTGCATCCCACAATATCGGCACAGATTAACATTCCCTTTTCTCTGGCCCTTTCAAAGAGAGGTATCATCAGGCTTTCATCCAGAAGGGGATTGTTAAAAATGCTGGCAAAAGACAGGATCCTTCCACGGGACACAGACTCTCTCTCCACATCCTCCGGACAGAAGGTCCAGATGCTCCCGCTTTTATTGTTAATAAATGTCCGCTCTCCATCCTCCCTTATAAGACCTACATTGATGGAAGTGACCTTGCTGCTGTCCACCTTGATGTATTCTGTTCCGATGTTGTTCTTTCGGCAATGCTCCAGCACCAGGGAGCCGATGACATCATCTCCCACACAGCTGACCAGCCTGACCTTGTGGCCCAGCCGTGTTATGACCGTGGCTTCGTTTAAGGCGTCTCCCCCCACAGTAAGTACCATCTGTTTTACAGAATAGGATGCAGTATCCAGCACATCTGCTCCCACCGGATAAAGCTGCAAATCCGTATGGGCAGCGCCCACAATCACCACTTCACAGCATTCATTATTTTTCAAACCAACCCTCCGCCTTTCCATTGCTGCCAAACAGCAGAATCTTTTCCTCCGCCCGCTTCTGGACCGCATCTCTGACACGGATATTAAGGGCCTGATATCCCTCTCCCTTTTCGTGGGCCTCGATTGCGGACATGGCTGCCTCGCACAGCTCCGTATGAATGTTGATTTTAGTGATTCCCAGACTTATGGCATGACGGATATCCTCATCTCCTATGCCGGATGCGCCGTGGAGCACCAGCGGGATGGAAACGTCCCTGCGGACCTTCTCCAGAATCTCAAAATTAATCTGCGGCGGTGCCGTATAAGCCCCATGCTGGTTCCCGATGGCCACTGCCAGAGAATCAATATCCGTTTTTTCCACAAACTCCGCTGCCTGGGACGGATCTGTGTACATGTAGTGGTTCAGCGCTTCCTCATAATCTGTCTCAGCTCCCACATGGCCCAGCTCTGCTTCCACAGGGATGCACATGGGATGGAACTTATCCACCACCTCCCTTGTCATCCTTATGTTCTCCTCAAAGCTATAGGCCGAACCATCTATCATGAGGGAATTATAACCGATGTCAATGGCATGGCTCACTATTTCAAAGCTGCGCCCATGGTCCCAATGGATGGAGCAGGGAAGCGAGGTCTGAGTGGCATAGGAACGCATCATATTCACAAAATGATTGATGTCCGTGTTCACAAGAAACCCGCTTCCAAATGACAAAATAACCGGGGACTGAAGCTTCTCACATGCCTTCATGACGCCCGAGAGCATTTCCACATTCCATATACAGAAGTTGGCAACCGCATAGTGCTCCTTCTGCGCCTTTACTAACATGTCCTTTGTCGATACTAACATATATAATACCTTATCCCTTTCCTGATTTAATCGCTGATTTAGTCGCTGATTTTAATGACTCCCTTAATAATCTCCGCCTTGCGGCTCAGGGATTCCTCAAATGCTTTTTGTACATCCTCATACGTATATTCATCCGTAACCATGGTCAGCACGTCGAATCTTCCTGATGATATGGCCTGGATGGTCATGGGAAAATTATTGGCATACCGGAATACGGTCTGTACTTTTACCTCACGGTTAATTTTAAGGAAGTCCACCGGGGTTTCCCCTGGTATGGTTCCCACTATCATGACCTCCCCGCCTCTTCTGACAGATGCAAATGACTGCATGGCTGTTACTCTGCTGCCTGCGGTTTCAAAAACAATGTCTGCCCCGTCCCCGCCAAACAATGCCCGGCTGCGGTCTACCGTATCCTCCTTCCTTCCATTTATCACATGCCATGCCCCTAATTGCAGCGCCTTCTCCAACCGCCGTTCAATCACGTCAGCCACCACAATCCGCTCCGCTCCCATAAGGACACAGGCCTGGAGCGTCATAAGCCCGATACAGCCAGCCCCCAATATGAGCACGTTCTTCCCGGGCTTTACCCCTGCAAGCTCGGCTGCATGCATGCCCACCGCGGCGGGCTCCACCAGAGCCCCCTCCACCATGTCCATATGCGCCGGCAGATGGTATGTAAAGCTTTCCGGGTGTGTCAGATAATTGGTAAGGGCACCTTTGTAGTTAGGCTGGGTTGCCATGAAGTCCACCTGGGGACAAATGTTATAATGTCCCCTAAGACAGAACTCACATTTACCGCATGGAATTCCCGGTTCACAGAGTACACGGTCGCCTTCTTTAAACCGGGTCACCTTAGCGCCCACCGACACCACGGTCCCTGAAAACTCATGGCCCAATCCGATTTTCTGCGAAGGATCCTTTGGCGGTATGAAGGGGCCGCACTCAAACCCATGTACATCCGATCCGCAGATTCCCACATACGCCACCTTAATCAGCACCTCGTCCTCCGCCGGAACCGGCATAGGGCATTCCTCAATCCTCATGACTCCAGGCGTAACCAAAATCGCTTCCGTATTCTTCATTTCTCCCCGTCCTTTCGGCTTCAGTCAAAATCATAGGTCAAAATGACCTTAATTGCCTCTTTATTAGCCATGGCCTCAAACCCTTCCTCCCACCTGGAGAGGCCCAGCCGGTGCGTAATCATGGGTTTAACCTGAATCCGGCCGGCAGCCAACAGCTGCAGGGCATTCCTCCATGACGTGGCATCATACGCCATATGCCCTATGATAGATACTGCCTTCATGGATATGTCATTGATGGAAAATCCCACAGGCTTAAATCCCATACCAACCCGGACAATTTCCCCGTTGCAGCGCACCATCTCAATGGCCTGCTTCAGACAAATATTGGCGCCTGCACAGTCTACCACCAGACCGATGCTGTCACTTCCTCCGCATATCTCCTGGCAGCGTTGCACCACATCCTCTGCGGAACCGTTCACCACTTCCGTAGCTCCCAGCTGCCTGGCTACCCCGAACCGTACCTTTACATCTTCCTCCAGTCCAACCACCACAATATTAAGGGCCCCCATTATCTTTGCTATCTGCACGGAGAAGAGGCCCAGAGGCCCTGTACCGAATATAACCACATTCTCTCCCGGCAGGAGGCCGGAACGCTGGGCAATGGCCTTATACGCATTACAGATGGGATCCATCACAGCCGCTTCCTCATATTCAAGTCCTTCAGGAATCTCCCAGATGGCTCTCTTGTGAATGGCAAGTATCTCCCCCGGAATTCTGCAGTACTTTGTAAAACCGCCGCTGTATCCATACCCCAGGCCCAGATTGACCTTCTCTGAACAGAGCAGATAATCACCCCGTTCACAGGCAGGACATCTGCCGCAGACATGTCCTGTATTATCAGATACAATTCGCTGTCCGGGCCTCCAGTCCTTTACATTCTTTCCCACCCGGACAATCTCTCCGGCAAACTCATGGCCGCGGACAGAGCCAAATTCATCCGAACCATTATCCACTTTGTAATGCTTCATATCTGCCCCGCAGATAGCAGCTGCCTTTACTTCCAGGATGATATCATTATCGCCGCATTCCGGCTCCGGTATGTCAATCATCCTGTAGGTCCCAAAATCGCTGGGACGGCCAAACTTTGCCAATGCTTTCATCATTCGCCCTCCTGACTATTTTATGTAATTATAATATCACTATTTTTATTTAAAATCAACATTATTTATTTGTTTTAATCACTATTTCTTTTGATTCAAAGATTTATTGTCTGTTTATTCAACAAAAATAACTCGGAGCGGAATGGGAGCGGGGGCGGCGGATACGGCTGCGGAGCGGGAATCACTAAGGACCGTTCCACTCACCCGCTGCGTAACTCCCCACCTGCGTCATTCATACTCAAATCCAACGAATAAAAAATGGCATGCCGGGGGGACCGGCATGCCGCTATATATACCGGGCTGCATTATCTTGGTATTTTTGTATCCTGATATGCAGCCCGGTATATGAATGTTTGATAAAGTGAGTTTTAGTTTAAGTCAGTATGAATCTAAATAAATGGTAATCCGGATGGGTATTAAACTAAATGAGATAATATAAGCAGCACAAATCATGCCGGCGATGGGCGTGCGCGTACTCCTTCCCTACTTATTCACCACATTCACCGGGCTTCCGTCCATAAATGACTTCAGGTTCGCCACTGCTATATCCATCAGCCGCTGCCTGCTCTCCCTGGGCGCCCAGGCAATGTGGGGCGTGATGAAGCAGTTCCTGGCCTGAAGCAGGGGGTTGTCCCCCTTTATGGGCTCCGTAGATACCACATCCAGTCCGGCAGCCCCAACTTTTCCGGAATTCAGAGCTTCCTTTAAATCCTCTTCCACAATCAACGGACCTCTGGAATCATTGAGAATGATTACCCCGTCCTTCATCTTTGCTATGGATTCCTTGTTAATCATTCCCGCGGTCTCAGGGAACAGCGGGCAATGAAGGGCAATTACATCGGACATTCGGTACAATTCATCTAAATCAGCATAGTGACAATTTTCGTTTTCCAGCGCCTCATTCCGGTAAGCATCATAAGCCAGCACTTTCATGCCAAGAGCCTGGGCAATACGCGCTGTTCCCTGCCCGATACGCCCAAATCCTATAATGCCTATAGTCTTTCCCGCCAACTCGATAAGGGGATAATCCCAAAAACACCAGTCCGGACAGCTTTGCCACCTGCCTTCATGGACAGCCTGACTGTGATGGCCGATATGGTGGCAGATTTCCAAAAGCAGGGCAATTGTATACTGGGCAACCGCAGCTGTTCCATATGTAGGAATATTGCATACAGGGATTCCCTTGGCTGATGCTGACTCACAATCCACCACATTGTACCCGGTAGCCAGCACACCCACATAACGGATATGGCCGCATGCCTCAAATACTTCCTTTGTGAGGGGCGTCTTATTGGTAAAGACAGCCTGGGCATCGCCAATCCTCCTTATAATCTCCGCTGTATCTCCCACCGGAGTCCTGTCATATACAGTAAGCTCCCCCAATTCCTGCAGCCCTTCCCAGCTAAGGTCCCCTGGGTTTTCCGTGTACCCGTCCAGAACAACAATTTTCATGTCAAACACCCCTTCTTTAACGTAATTTTTTATTGGTATATAATTTATAATACGTGGTTTTATCTTTGTTGTCAACATTTTTTCTTTGTTTTAAACAATCGTCTCTTATACTTCACATTCAGGCCCCATTTCCTCCCATTCGCGGACAAATTCCACACATCTCTCCATTCAATGCTATAATGGAACCATCAGTACTGAGTACAGCGGCATACCGGGAAACCGCACCATTCTCACTGAAAGGAGCTGCACCCATGAACCTTAACTGGAAAACCATTTTAAAAAAGGCAGGTATCATCCTGCTGTCCACACTGCTCTTCGCCCTCTGCTCCGGCCTTCTCTACATTACAAAGATGGCCGGCTCCATCAATATTACCCGGCCGGAGGATGAACCAGAGCTGGCCTCCGCCATGACCAATGAAAACCTGGACACAGAGACCCAGGAAAAGCTGGGCGGATACTGGACCATTGCTGTCTTTGGCGTGGACAGCCGCAACGGAAAACTTGGAAAAGAAAATAATGCCGATGTACAGATGCTGTGCTCCATCAACAGGGATACTGGTGAAATACGCCTTGTATCATTATACCGCGATACATTTCTGATGAATGACACCGCAAACAGCGGATATGGAAAACTGAACCAATCCTACTTTCTCCAGGGACCATCCGGCAATATCTCTGCCATTAACACAAACCTGGATATGAAGGTGGAGGATTTCGTGTCCTTTAACTGGAACAGCGCAGCTGATGCCATCAACCTTCTGGGCGGCGTGGACATAGAACTGTCCAAAGCGGAGTTCTATTATATCAATGCTTTTATCACGGAGACAGTGAACATCACAGGAATCCCCTCCACCCATCTGGAAGGACCCGGCATGCAGCACCTGGACGGCGTTCAGGCTGTTGCCTATATGCGCCTGAGGCAGATGGACACAGACTTTAAGAGGACCGAACGGCAGCGTTCTGTTATTGAGCAGGTATTTGACAACGCCAGGAAGGCAGATATTTCCACCCTGATTCAGGTATTCCATACAGTGGCGCCTCAAATCATGACCAGCATAAGCGAGGAAGAGTTTATGGATATTGCATATAATATAAAAAAATATTACATAAACGGTACAGCCGGATTTCCTTTTGAACAGACCACCGCAAGCCTGGGCAAGACCGGCAGCGTGGTCATTCCCAGCACCCTGGAATCCAATGTAGAAGAACTGCACCGTTTCCTGTATGACGATGATGCCTACACCTGCTCCGGTCAGGTCCGGGACATCAGCAGAGAAATCATAAAAAGGGCTGTTAAAAATTAAGGAGTTATGAGTATGATACGAATTGCTGTCTGTGACGATGAACCCTGCTTTACACAGCAGATTAGCCATGTCATCGCAAACCATGCCAGGGACATATCCCCGTCCCCGGAAACAGTGCTTTACACCAGCAGCGGCCAGCTGCTTTACGATGTGGAGGAGGGCGCCCACTTTGACCTTCTGCTGCTGGATATTGAAATGCCTGAAAAGGACGGAATGAGCCTGGCCGCGTCCCTGCGCCGCCATCTTCCCTTGTCCCTGATTATTTTCATCACCTCCCACACCCAGTACGCGGTAAAGGCATATGAACTGTCTGTTTTCCGCTACATCCCCAAGTCCGAGATGGAAACCTGCCTGCCTCTGGCACTTAAGGATGCCAGCCGCATTCTGAAACAAAGCTCTTCAGATACCTATATTATCGAATCAGCCAGAAGGATTCAGAAACTGTCCGCGGAGGATATCATCTATGTTTATAAGCAGCAGAAATACTCTGTCATAGCCGCAAAAGGCGCAGAGATTCCTGTGCGCAAGCCCCTGGCCCAGGTGCTGGAGGAGCTGAACACCTTAACAGACGGAGGCACCGGCAGTTTTCTCTTGGTGGAGCGGGGATATATCGTGAACCTGTTCCATGTGGAAAAACTGGAGGACGAGCAGATTTACCTGGACAATGGCTCTGTCCTTCCGGTCAGCCGGAACCGCCTTAAGGAAACCCGTGAAGCTATAACAAGGTATTGGAGGAAAATGCTATGACTATGAACCACTGGTATCAGTCCATGTACCAGATGTTTGAACTTGTTTCAGATTTCATTGAAGCGTGGCTCTGCTATGGCTTTGTGGGGCTGTTCCTGCCGGACCGGGTCAGGGGAAAGGTGCTGTTTTTTATTCTGTCCCTGGTGCTGGTGGGTTCTGTCCGGGCCATGGATATACTGGGCATAGACCCTATAATATCCACTCTTTGGTTTGTATTTTATATCTGTATGACCACGGTGGTACTGTTCCAGGTGAATCTGTTTTATGCGGTGTCCCTTGTTAGCTTTTATATTCTGTGCCTGTACGTGATCAATTATTTCTGCATGTCCGTCATGGGGGTCATTGCCGGCAACCGCCAGTTTGCGCAGTTTATCCTGAACCAGCTGTCTCTGCTACGGTGTATTTACCTGGCTGCGGATACCGCTCTTTTGTTTTTGTTATATATGCTTATCAGACGCGCCTTTAAGGGGGGGGCTGCTCTACAGCCCGCGGATGCTGTTCACCATTTCCCTTCTGGGCATTCTGGGCATTACCTTCCTGTCAGTGGTCACCCTTCAGGATATTTCCGTGATTACCCTGTTCAGCTGGAGCCTGTGCCTTGTCATGGTGCTGTGCTTTATTTTTCTCCTGCTCTTTTATTCCAATTACATGAAGGAACATGAGCTCAGAAATATTCTTGAACTGAAGGACCAGATGGTGCGCCAGGAATACGAGATGGTCAGGCAGCTTCAACAGGAACAGCAGTCCCTTTCCCATGACCTGAAGAACCACCTTTTAGTCATGGACACCCTGCTGAAGGAAGGAAAATACCAGGAGGCCCGGAATTATATCGGCCAGCTGGGCATTCCCCTGGAGCGCCTGGCACCCTCCATATGGACCGGCACCTCCACCCTGGATGTGCTTTTAAACCATACCAGAAACCGCTGCATCCAGTCTCATATAACATTTACGGTACAGGCCGACGCCGTTGATTTGCGCCCCATGGAGGACCAGGATATATGCAGTCTCTTTGCCAACCTCCTGGACAATGCCTATGAAGCCGCCCATTCCATGCCCGATGGACAGGGCTGGATTCTCTTTAAGATGAGAAAGGCCAGGGAAATGCTCTTCTTAGATATTTCCAACTCATCGCCCGCACCCCCCTGTGTCAAAAACGGCGCCCTGATCTCACGCAAACAGGATGGACGGCTTCACGGTCTTGGACTTAACAGGGCATCTGCCACTGCGCAGGAATACGGCGGCCAGCTTACCTATGGATATGAAGGCGGTGTGTTCACGGTCAGCATAAGTTTCCTGGGAGGAGTTAAGGGAAGGGGTTTAGAAGAGAGAGGTTAGAAGAGATGGATTAGAAGAGATGGGTTAAAAAACAGAATTTCCAGAAAAGGCCAAATAAAAAATGACCCTATTTATATAAGGCCATTTTTTACTCTACAGGTCGATTCTGAAATCGTCTGAACCCTCGCCGTTTACCACATAATAAGCTGCATTCTGTTCCGGTGATATGTACAGCTCCATAGACTTGATTACGGTTCCCGGATGAGTCTTCGCATATGCCTTCTCCGCCTGCGCCAGCACATCCTTTGCAGCTACCTGCCTGCCGCCGAACTCCACTACAACACTCTTCTCAATCTCCGGTTTTACAGTCTCTTTCACTGCTTCTTTAACCGCGGGCTCATCTGCCTTTTTAACATCTTCTGCTGTCTTAACCTCTGCTGTACTCTTAACCTCTGCTGTCCTGGTCTGCGCGGCGCCTGTCTGCGCTGCCGCTGCCGCAGTCCTCTTTGGTCTTGCCATGTTAGTTCCTCCCTAATTTCAATCCGATTTCCAGTGTCAATGGGGATTATACGGCAGTCACCTTTTTTTGTCAATGTCGCGGATATGGAAAATAAACCGCTAAACAAAGGCCTTTATGGAAATTTTTTGAACATATACTGACACATTGTCATATTTCTTTATGGCATTTGTCACATTCCGATTGGGAAATCAGTTTCCGGGCCCTGTCCGGGAACCAGGCAAAGGCTCCTGACGACGGAACCATGGAAAATTCCATGATTTTTCCAGTGGACGGATGGGGAAATGCCAACCGGCGGGCACACAGGGCCAGAGGCCGGTGTGCATCCCCAAAGCTGCTTTTTTTCCTTCCTCTGTCCACAGTCATGGTTGTGGATTTTGTGGATAACCCGCCTCCGTATCGTTCATCTCCATACAAGGGAGTTGCATGTCCGGCAAATTGCACCCTTATCTGGTGGTGCCTTCCTGTAAACAGCTCTATATCTATTATGGATAATATCTGCTCCTGGTTTTTGGGGTTGTTGATAACTTCCAGAACCCTGTAATTAAGAACTGCTTTTTTGCTGTTTTCGTCGGACTTATCCACAATCTTTGATGTGTTGTTTTCCTTGCAGTGGCGCAGATAATCCACATATGTCCCCTGTTTATCCACAGGTTTTCCACAAACCACTGCCAAGTATGATTTTTTTATTTTTCCGGCCTGCAAAGCGGCGCTTAATGATGCTGCGGATTTCTGGTTCAGTGCGTATACCATGATTCCCTCCACCGGCTTATCCAGTCTGTGGATAACCCCCACATAAGGCGGCTGGGCTGTGGATACTCCCTGTGGATGGTTGTGGATATCCTGTGGATTATGTAGATAACGGCGTATCTCACTTACCATATCAGGCGCAAAGCCTCTTGACACCTGGGACTCCAATCCCGCGGGTTTTTGCACTACTATAATATCTTTATCTTCATATAATATTGGTACCATACCTCGACCTCGCTTATCTGTCTGTCTCCTGTACAGACGATTCTAAAGGAACGCTTTTGATTATACCATAGTTTTGCCTCTGCCCGGTTGATTATATTCAGAAATTAGTTTTGCACTCAAAGTAATTCTTAAAAAGTATTGCATATTTTTGGTCTTAGGTGTATAGTATATAATACAAACATATGTAGTATTCAAAACTACATTGCAGGGTTTTGATTAAACTGTACTGTGTTTTTAATAAAAGGAGGCTGGATACTATGACAGCAAAATTAAAACGCGGGATTACCAAGGTTAAGGATCCCGGCAGCGCATTGACCCATTTCATTGCTATGATTCTGGCTATCATCGCAGCCATACCGCTGCTCTCAAAGGCAGGACATGACTCCGGACATATGCGCATCAGCGCACTGGCAATTTTCATTCTGAGCATGATTGGCCTTTATGCGGCCAGCACGATATACCATACCCTGGATATCTCCCCTAAGATTAATAAGCTGCTGCGCAAGATAGACCATATGATGATTTTTATTTTGATAGCAGGCACTTATACGCCTGTATGCATGATTGTCCTGGGCGATAAAACCGGCTGGACCATGCTGACCCTGGTGTGGGGCATTGCCATTGTGGGTATCCTTATCAACGCTCTGTGGATTACATGCCCCAAATGGTTTTCATCCCTGATTTACATTGCCATGGGATGGGTGTGCATACTGGCTATAACCAAAATATTGAGCTCCATGCCCAGGGCAGGCTTCATGTGGCTTCTGGCAGGCGGTATCATCTATACAGCGGGCGGTATTATTTATGCCATGAAGCTTCCGTTCTTCAACTCCCGCCACAGATATTTTGGTTCCCATGAGATTTTCCATCTCTTTGTTATGGGTGGAAGCCTCTGCCACTATGTGATGATGTACCGCTTTGTGGCATAAGGTTTAATTGAGTATAAATACAGAGAACACTGCTTCTGATATGAAATCAATGATTTCATACCGCAAGCAGTGTTCTTTTCTCTTGTATGCAGTTTCGGCAGCAGTCTCAAGGTCAGCTTGTCCTCTGGAAACCTGTTTTCTTTATCAGATGTTCCTTCTCTGCCCTGCTCATATGTTTAATGGCATATTCCCTGCTCATGGCTTCCTGTTTTGTCTCAAATGCCTCATAATAGGACAGCACCACCGGACGTCTGGGTTTGGTATACTTGGCCCCTTTACCCTGGTTATGGACCTTCAGACGCTTGTCCAGGTCATTGGTCCAGCCGCAGTAAAACGTGCCGTCCGCACAGGTGAGGATATAGGTATAATTCATGGATATCCTTCCTTTCCGGTAAATAAACTCCTGACAGCAATAAAAGGGCGTCCCTTTAGGGGAGTGCCCTTCCTGTTTCATTTTATCAGATAATGCCGGCTATGTAAACGGTAATAACGCTTGCAACACGTCATCACCGCCCAGGTTGCCCTGTAATCTATGATTAAAGCACCAGCTGGATGCGCGGCACAACCAGATAGAAGGTATTTTTCTGAATCACATCTATACCTTATTATATCGCGCATACCCTTAAAATGTGCATAAAACACATTTAATATTCCTCTAAAATCTTCTGCCTCCGCCTCCGTGGCTCCTGCCGCTGCTGGACCGGTGGGTGGAACTTCGCCCTGAGCTTCGTCCTGAACCCCCGGATGAATGATTCTGTGTGGGCCTTGGTATAGGGGCCGATGTAACAAATTTGCGAATCAGATTATCTCCTGCGTCCCCAAAGGCAAATTTGGCATCTGCCCGGTAGGCCAAAAGGCTGTTGGCTCTCTCCCGCCCGGTGGGCTCCATGGAATAACGCCGCTTCACTCCCATGCACACCGAGCCTGCCACCCCGGCTGACACCAGGAATGCAAACACTCCCTCGTACCAGCGTATGCTTCTGTAGATACTGATTTCCCCTGTTTCCGTGTCGTAATTATACTGTCCCCTTTGTATTCCCCTGTCCACATAATACTCCACATCCTTCAGGAATTCAGCTGCCGCCCCTGCATAATCACGGGTTTTCAGGGAATAGGCCACATCATCCTGTATCTGTTCGATTCGCTGGTCTGTGAGAATCCGTATCATATTACCGGTGGTGGATACATAGCCCTCACCTCCATAGCTGCCGGGTCTGTCCATATAAATCAGAAACAGCACACCGCTGGCTTTTCTGCCCGTGCCCAGTCCGTTCTGGTCGTAAAAATCATCTGCATATTCACTGGCCGTATGGCTGCCGTCATTATAAGCAGTGACCACCGCCACATCCATCCCGGTCTTTTTCCTGCACCGGGCAATCAGTTCCTCCAGCTTTCCTGCTTCCTCTGATGTTATGAGATCCGCTTCATCGAACAGCCTCCGGGCCTCCTTATGGTTCTGGTCCTTATCATAATTCTTGTCCTTATCATAATTCTTGTCCTTATTATAGGCCTGAGTCTTGCCATATGCCCCGGATTCCTGTGCCTGGGAATCCAGTATGCTGCCTGCCCCGATCCAGACTCCCAGGCACACCACGGCCGCCGAAACTGCCAGGAGCCTGAGCCATCTAACCATTCTGCGTCCTGTCATCCTAAGAAATACCCTCCTGTCATAAGTAATAAAAACAGCGGAAGGAACACAGAGAAAAAGAGAATTATAATCTTCTTCCTGTCCACAGGCAGCTTTCCGCAGATTTTTCCGGTCTGCCCGTTGAGAGCGAAATAGTATATCTTTCCCCTGGCCTTGTCATTATATGTAAGGGTCCATACAGGAAGCAGGGCATAACTCCACTTCTCATCCCGTATGCCTGCTTCCTTTTTGCGTACCTGCATACTGCTGTAGCTCCCGGCCTGGTCCTGGAGGCTTTGAAGGGCAAACTGCCTGACCTCGGTCTGCACGTCCAGCACAAACTGTTCTTTTTCCATATCCCGGTTCTCGGCCAGAAATCCGGAAAGATAACCCATGGAGAAATCCTCTTTTTCATTCATCCTGTATGGAAGCACACTGTCCACCAGCTGCCGGTTGGCCTTTCTCAGGCCATTTCTGGCCACATGGTCTACCTCCATGGTTCCCTGGCGTTTTACGTCGTATACCGTTGTCTCCGTATACCTCATGCCTGCGGTATCCCACGTCCTGAGCCTGGTCCCCTGGGCGTCCAGCTCCCCGTCCACCCGGCAGCTGTAAAGCCAATACGGGAAATAAACCCCGCTCATACTCTCAATCTGTTTTTTATTGTAAAATGTCTCCGGCACATACTTTTTTCTTCCTATCCACTGGGAAAAAATCTCCTCCGCCTTCTGCCTGTCTATCTGGAAGGGTATTACATAATCCGGTCTGAACTGCCCTTCCAGCCGTCCTGCCAGCACCACCGGATTATGGCAGTAATAGCAGAAAGTCGCTGCAGTGGTTTCGTCCGTCACAATCTGGGCTCCGCAGCTGGGGCAGGTATAAAGAACCGGCTGTGCCCCAGCACTGCCCGGTTCCCGGCGCTCCTGTTCCCGGCTGTCCTGTCCCTGGAGTCCCGGTTCCTGGTGTTCCGCTTTCCTGCGCACCAGTTCCTGACTCAGACATTCCAGTTCCTCCTGGGTAAAATCAGACAGGCAGTATTCGCAGTGGTATTTCTGTGAAGACGGGTCAAATACAAGGCCTCCGTCACAGTTGGGGCATTTGTAGGTTATGGCTGCCATATTCTCTCTCTCCTGTAATCACAGCATTTAGGGCCTTGGTTTCCCGCAATCGCTGCAGAATTTTCCCGTATTGATGTTTCCGCAGGCACAGGTCCACGGTGTATCGGGACGGGGATGGCCGCACTCGCCGCAGAACTTACCCGTATTAGAGGTCCCGCAGCCGGGGCAGGTCCATGCGCTGCCCGGCTGTGTTCCGGGCATCTGACCGGCCATTCCCGCGCTGCCCGGCTGCGTTCCGGCCATCTGGTTGGGCACAGCCCACTGGCTTCCGGCCGGCTGGACGCCCACTGGCTGGCTGGCCATCGGCTGACCTCCCGCCGGCTGACCTCCCATCGGCTGACTTCCCATCGGCTGACCTCCCGCCGGCTGGCCTCCCATCGGCTGATTGCCCGCTGGCTGACCTCCCATCGGATGGCCTCCCATCCCCGGCATTCCGGTATTTCCGGGCATCTGGCCCGGGGCCTGGTTCATCTGCATCTGCTGCATGTTGGTGTTGGATGCCGCGCCCATGAAGCCGCCGCCCATCTGCATTCCCATCCCCATGCCCATAAAACCGGCCATGGCTCCGCTGTCGTTGGAACCTGCATTTTTAAGCCCCTCCGCAATGGTAGTCTGCACATACCCCTCCCTGATTGACGGATCACTCATCATAGCGCCCCGGTTCCTCAGGTTAATCAGGTTCTGGGATTCCTCGTCGTAGGTAATGCTGGCAATACCCACTGCCTGTATCTCCATGCCCCGCATCCGGGTCCATTCCTCATCCAGCGTCTGGGCCATATACTGTCCCAGCTCCCGGCTCCTGGATGTGACGTAGGATATCCTGGTGCCGTCTGCTGACATCTGGTTGATGGATGTCTGCAAAGCCTCCAGGAACTCCGACAGGTACTGCTCATTGATGGAGTCTATTTCCACATGGTCTGCATTCTTTGGAATGACCTCAGCGTAAAATTTAATGGGGTCTGTCACTTTGATGGAATACGTTCCATGGGCCCTCAGGAACAACTCTGCATTGTAAAAGTTGTCAAAATAATTCACTGGGTTGCGGGTGCCGAATTTAATTCCCTTTATCTCCTGAAGGTTGACATAATATACCTTCTGAGCCCCCGGTGTCACGCCACCGAAACGGATACGGTTAAATGACTCCTTCAAAGCCTCTCCAAACTGCCCGTTAAACATGGAGGGCATGGAGGAATGGCTGACCTTGTAGTAGCCTTCCTCCGCCGTATAATCCACTATTTTTCCGCCGTCCACCAGCATCATAAACTGGTTGGGATACACATGGATGACGGAACCGTCTGACACAATATCAGATGAACCCTTTGTATTAGATCCCTTTCCCCTGCGCACCTGGACGCCCCGGACAAAGACGGTTCTGTCCCCCATATCATCCGGCTCTACGGCCTCCAGCCACTGGTCTGCCAGGGCTCCTCCCACTGCTGTGGTAACTGCTTTAATGATTCCCATGATTAATCCCCTTTCTTAGCTGCCTTCTTCTGTCTGCGCCTGCGCTTAACCGGCTCCACTGCCTTGATGGCCACCCAAATCATAAGCGCTGCTATGGACAGCTGAATCACAATGCTGATGATAATCCAGTTCTCCATCACAAAACCAGTGGACTGCATACCAAAATATCCCGCCATCTTGGCTGTGGGCGCGCTGCCTCCCATCTGTCCGTTTATGATTGTATAAAATGTAGCCGCAGGATTAATAAGCAGCAGATAAATCACATTTCCTGATGATGGTTTGACCACATTTTCCCCGAACCCATAAGCCACCACTGAATTATTTATATTCATGGAGGACAGGGAGAGCGAAAACTTATTTATGAAGTATGTCCCGGCCACCACGGCTATCAGCACTCCGTAGGTAACTACCGTGGATATGGTTGACCGCTTGAACAGGGCTGAGAAACAGATTCCCAGGCTTCCCGCAAAAAAGGCCACTGTTATATAGCACATAAGAAGGGACAGGATGTCCTGCCAGGTGATTCCTCCATAGACAAATACCATGGCCACTGCCGGGAAACTGGACACAATCAGCAAAAGCAGCGTGCTCAGCGCGCTCATCAGCTTCCCAATTACCACCTGTGACGCCGTCATCTGGGTGGTGAGCATCAGTTCCAGGGTCTGCCTCTCACGCTCCCCGCTTATGCTGGCCGCTGTCACGGCCGGCACTATGAACATCAGCAGTATAAACTCAATGGTGGTGACAAACTCATACATATCCATAAAGCTGCTGTACTGGATAACTGCTGTGGACTCTACCTGGGCCACAGCGGAATACATGTTGAGCAGTGTGACCATGGAAAGGATTCCGTTGAACAGCACGATAATGAGGGGCAGCCGGATACTTCTGGAACTGACCTTCATCTCCCGGCTATAGACCGGATTTTGCATCATAAGACAACACCACCCTTTCCTCTTCATGTTCTGTCAGCTGCATAAATACGGATTCCAGGCTTCCCTTTTCCCGGGTGAATCCGTTAACCAGCACATCGCTGTCAATGAGCTGCTGGAGCAGCAGGGCCTCGTCCTGGGCATCACCTGCAAACCGTACGCATATATCCTGCTCCCGCAGGGATATGGTCTGCACGCAGGGATGGCTCTTAAGAATGGACAGCGCCTTGTCTATGTTGGTGAACACAGATATAACCAGCGGGTTGGAGGTATTGACCCTGGACAGGATATCGTCTATATTTCCCTCCAGCACCATCCTTCCCTGGTCTATGATTCCTATATCCGTACAGAGCTCGGACAGCTCAGACAGGACATGGGAACTGATTACTATGGTTTTGCCCGACTCCTGGAGCTCTTTTAATATCTCCCTGAACTCAAAACGGGTCCTGGGATCCAGGCCTGAAGTGGGTTCATCCAGTATAAGGATGGCCGGATCGTGAATCAGGGCCCTGGCCAGGCACAGCCTCTGCTTCATACCCCTGGACAGTCCGTCCACAAAGAAATCCAGCTTATCCTCCAGCCCCACCTGCTCCAGCAGGGCCGTATATCGTTTCCTTGCCACCAGACCGTTTATGTGGTGGCAGGCCGCAAAAAATTCCATGTATTCCGACACGGTCAGGTTATCGTAAACCCCGAAAAAATCAGGTACATAGCCAATCATGGATTTGAGCTTTCCCAGGTCAAAACGGGCGTTCATGCCGTTTATGGTAATCCTGCCTTCCTCTGCCTCCAGGAGTCCTGTCATGATTTTAATGGTAGTGGTCTTTCCGGCTCCGTTGGGCCCCACAAACCCATAGAGGGCGCCGGTCTCCACCGTCATGTCCAGGCCGCTTAATGCGTGGTATTTTCCGTATATCTTGTGTAATCCTCTTATCTCCAGCATTATTTACTCCTTCCTGTGACAGTCAGTATGGGCAGCATGATATTCCAGGTGTAATCGCCTGTGGCATCGTACACATACTTGATGGTCAGGGTGTTGCCCGGAGACAGGTATGGCTCCAGATCTTCCCTGTCATAGGACTGGACATGGGTATCCATGGAATCATAAGTGCCGGTATTGTAATTATAGAAATACATATTGCCGGCAAAGGGCACCGTGTAATAATACCGCATGCTCTGCACCACCTCATCGCTCATCTGGTGGAAGGACAGCTTCTCCACCTCGATGTCATTTCCCAGATAATACTCTAACATAACCGGAGTCAGGCCGTACATGCTGTTGTTGGACTCGTAATACTCGCCGGACAGCACGTTGGGCTGCTTCTGAAGCGCGGACCTGTATATCATGCCATCCTGTTCATAGTTGACATCAATAGAGGATGTAAGCAGGGTGGAACCATACGTCTCATAATTGGAGGACTTTAAAAATTCTGTCTCCTCCTTCTCATTGCTGAATCCCAGTACCCTGGCCTCTGAATGGTAGCCTGACAGATAGCTGCCCATATAGAAGGACAGGAGGTTGGTCCTCTCCAATGCCTGCACATAAGCCGCATCCCGTATATCCTTATCCTCCTTATAGCGGGAAGCCCCTGTAATCTGCTCTGCCATGGCATAGCCAAAATTAGTGATTCCGTATATGACCTTCATGCCGTCCAGGCTTACAGTCTCACCCGGCTCCATGTGGCCAATGAGAATCATCTGATTATACAGAAGTATGGCCACATTGTCCACTTCCTGGCTGTAGTTGTTGGTCAGGGTTCCCGTCACCTTACCGTCAAAGGAATTTACATCGCCTGTAAATCCCTCCTGCTGTCCGTTTTCCGTGCGGCGCTCCATCATAAAGAACTTGGAGTTGAACGCGCCCACATTGTCGGACCTGAGCCTGGTTCCCTCCTCACCGTAATGTATGGTTATGGACGGCGTCTCCTCACCCGTAAATTTGGGCAGGGGCCCCATATTGTAGTAAGCGCTTCCCGTAATGGGGTACAGGGTGTATTCCGGATTCAAAGTTACGGAGTACGGTTTATTATAGGGAGCCCGCATGTTGATGAATGTGGTTTCCGAAATCTCATCCCTGTCCGTATCCTTTATGGTTGCATAGGTAAAGAAGGGGCCTGTGAACCTGGTGCTCATCCCCATGAGAAGGACCATGCCGGTACAGCACAGGGACAGAATCCCCACAGACAGCTGGTAATACTGGCGCATCCCCCTCTGTTTCCAGAAGAAGTAGAGGCCGGGTCCGGCCAGGGCCACATAGGCCACTGCCAGGGTCACATACAGCCCCACCTTTGGAAGGTTATTGATATTGCCTGTATTAATCAGTCCCTGGACTGACCAGAACTGGCTGGATGTGCTGCCGTCCATGGCGCTGGCCAGCCCGTTTATCTTATCTTCACCCAGAAGGGTGGTAAACAGATTGTCAATATAGGAGATATTGGCCTGGCAGAATTCCTCTATGTCCACGAAATCATACATGGCCACGGCTACCAGTCCGCTGCCAGCTGAAACCGATGAGAGGACGGACAGCTCATCGCTGCCCAGCACCTCTGTGCCGCCTTTCAGCATGACATCCGTGCAAACCAGGGGGATGGACGCGCCTTCCGGCCGGTCCACCGCGTATTCCACACCCATGTTGATGACCCGTTCATCCGGTTGGGGAAGAGGCTGCTCCAGAAGTTCCTTTCCAAAGCCCCTCAGGGTATCCTCTCCTCTTTCCCCGGTTCCTATGAGCAGAACGCCGCCTTTGCGGACCCACTCCCACACAGCCTCTATCTGCTGACCTGACAGTTTTCCGGAATCAAAATCCGTTATCAGCAGCACATCCAGCTGGTCCAGTCCCAGTTCCGATGCCGGCAGAGTGGATGCCGTCATCTCGATGGTCTTGGTTCTGAGGGTACTGTAGTTAATGCCCACGCCGTTAAAATACAGAAGCTCCGCCGGACTGTCACTGAGCACACCGATAAAAAGCTCTGCTGTCTCCAGGTTCAGGTTCAGCTTCAGGCGTTTGCTTACCACCTCATCCCCATTCTCATCCAGCAGGCGTACATACATCTGGTCCACCCTTGCCCCCAGCGATATGCTCACTGATTTGTTCACGTTTCCGCCGGGTTCAATTTCAACCGGATACTCATACCGGTATACATCATAATCCAGGTTCATGTTATATCCCTGGAAGTCCGACTCCATGGCCAGAATACACAGGGTTCCATTAAACACCTGGCCGGACTGGCTGGACAGCTCGATTTTAAGGGGCAGGAAACGGCCGCTTTTCGCAGTATTCTGGTAACCGTAGACCACGTCCATGGCCACCGGTGATTCCACGGTTTCCTCCTTGGCAGCCGTGCTGTCCGTCCCCAAGGCCTGGGCTCCCAGGGACTGGACCGTGACAGACGCTGCCAGCATTAAGCCAAAAAGGGTGCTTTTCAGCGCCCTTTTTATTTTCTCTGGAAATATCCGCATGTTACACTTCCTCATCCTATATTCTCCGTTCAAGTCAGCTAATGGTTCCAAAATTCTCTTTATTGATGTCAAAATTCACCTGAAGCTTTACCGTGAACACGGTGCCGTCCAAATCGCTGGTCACATTGATGGTTCCCCCGTGCATGTCCACTATTTCCTTTGCAATGGCAAGTCCCAGGCCCGTGCCCCCCGTACTGCTGGAACGGGACTGTTCCACCCGGTAAAACTTGTTGAATATCAGAGGCAGCTCCTCCGGCGGTATGACATAACCGTAATTTGTAATGGAGACCGTCACCACATCCTCCTGGGCCAGTATCTTTACCAGGACTCTTTTTCCGTCGGCGCCATACTTGATGGCATTGCCAATCAGGTTATCGAACAGACGGGCAAGCAGATTGCCGTCAGCTGTTATGATTTTTACCGGTACATTGCTCTGCAGATCATATGACAGGTTCTTTTCCACAAAGTTCGGGTATGCCTCCTCCAGAAGCTGTCCCAGCAGTTTTACCACATCCAGCTGGGATACATGCATGGATATCCTGCCATAATTGAGCTTGGTAAACCCAAACAGATCTTCAATCAGCTTTTCCAGTCGCCGCGCCTTTCCATATGCAATCTCTATGTACTTGTGCTGCATCTGCGCCGGTATCTTACTGTTGCCGGCCAACAGCTCCAGGTATCCGATGATGGATGTAAGGGGTGTGCGCAGGTCGTGGGCCACATTGGTTATGAGCTCGTTTTTGGTGCGCTCCGATTCCCTCTCCTTATCCATCAGTTCCCGTATATCCTCCACCATCTTGTTAAGGTTGGCAGCCATACTGGAGAACTCGTCATCCCCAATCACATCAATGGTGGTGTTCAGATTGCCTTCTGATATGCTCTGAACCGCATCTGATATATTGCTGATATAGCGGATATAGGGTTCCTGCAGAATCATAAACGTCACCGCGAACAGCACCAGCCCGGATACCACATAGACCAGCACCACCGCCACATGGTAATCCAGCACAGCCTGAAGCAGGCGGTTCATACGTCCGGACTCTTCTATGTATCTGGCGATCATGGACACGTTGGTCACCAGAAATATTTCCACCAGACAGGAAATGACAGCGCTGTACAGAATGTTGGTAACAACCCGGGTATGGTAGCGCCTGCTCATATCACTTTTCAATTTTGTAACCTACTCCCCACACTGTGGTGATGATTTTATTCTGTCTGGTGTCCTCTTTCATCTTACCTCTCAGGCGTCTGATATGTACCATGACCGTATTGTTGGCCTCATATACCTTTTCATTCCACACCTTCTCGAATATCTCGTCGGTGCTGAATACCTTGCCCGGGTTGGAAGCCAGCAGGTACAGGATATCAAACTCAATGGGGGTGAGCTTGATTTCCTCATCGTCCACGATTACTTTATGATTATCCTTATTAATGGTCATTCCCTTAATGGTAATCTCGTTATTGGCCTTTTCCTTGGAAGCGCTGTTTGGGTTTAACTGGGTGTAACGGCGCAGCTGTGATTTGACCCTGGCTGTCAGTTCCAGCGGGTTAAAGGGTTTCACCACATAATCGTCCGCCCCTGTCCCCAGCCCTAATATCTTGTCTAAATCCGTGGACTTGGCGCTGAGCATGATAATCGGAATGTTGTTGGTTTCCCTTATCTTCTTGCACATCTCCAGGCCGTTCATCCCCGGCATCATAATATCCAACAGTACCAGGTGTACCTCTTCTTTGGAAATAATTTCCAGCCCCTTGGCAGCATTCTCCGCCTTAAACACTTTATAACCGTCACTTACAAGATAAATCTCAATCAAATCCGCAATCTCTTTTTCATCATCTACTACCAGGATATTTATATCGGGCATGATGTCCCCTCCTCATATGTTAACTTATATGACCTATTCTAACATAATATATCAAGGTTTTCCTTACTTTTTTCTTGAAATATTGTGGGAATTTCTGTTACAATGCACCGGACCTCCCTATAATGGTAATATCTTCTTTCATTTGTATACATTAAATAAAAATAGACTGAAAAATAGATTTTTTTGCAAATATTTGTGTTCTGTCACAATGGAAAAAGAAGTAAATTATGATATAATTATTTCATAAATATTATAAAAATTTTATAAACTTTTAGGAGGTGAGGATCATCAAGATAGTAACTGTCATGGACAATCTGGCCGGAGAGCAAAAAGCCATGAAGGCAGAACACGGATTGTCCTTTTATGTGGAAACAGGAGATATGCGCATCCTCTTTGATTTCGGAGCAGGCAGGCACGCCCTGGAAAATGCCCTGAGGCTGGGAATCCGGCCGGAACAGGCCGACATTGCAGTGGGAAGCCACGGGCACTATGACCATGCTGCGGGTTACAGGGATTTTGTGGCGGCAGGTCTCAGCTGTCCCCTGGTTACGGGAAACGGTTTTTTTGAAGAAAAGTATGCAAGGAACGGCCTGAAGGCAACCTATCTGGGAACTGGTTTTGACAGCCTGTTTCTGGAGGAGCACGGTATCCGGCATATGGTGTGCGATTCTGTCCTTCCCATTGGCAAGGACTGCTGGGTTATGGGCGGTATAACACGGTCCCATGACTTTGAGACGGTCCCGGAACGTTTTGTGATACGGGACAAAGACGGGTGGAAGCAGGATTATTTTCAGGATGAGGTCTGTCTTGTACTGGAGGACAAAGGTGAACTGGTGGTAATCGTGGGCTGCAGCCATCCGGGCATACTCAACATCCTGGATACAGTAAGTAAGCGCTTTTCCCAGCCCATACGTGCCGTGGTGGGAGGGACCCACCTGGTGGAGGCTGACCGGGAGCGCATACATATGACCCTGCGTACCATGAAGGACCTGGGCATCGGACTTCTGGGCTTTAACCACTGCTCCGGGGAACTTCTGCAAAGCATGATGGCTGAACATACGGAACTGAACACCGTGTATCTGGGCGCTGGCGACTGCCTGTTCCTCTGATACCCGATGCACTTTTAATTTTTTTGATACCATCGGGGATGTATCTCACGGCAGGAGGAATGTATGCTAGAATTTTCCAGTATGGCACAGGATTTCGTGGAGGCCACATCCTCCCTGGTGGGAGGACGCACCATCAATATCATGGACCGGGAAGGTACCATTATCGCCTCCACGGAACAGGAACGCATCGGTACCTTCCACCAGGGCGCGGCTGAGGTCATTGCCACGGGAAAACCGGTTCTTATTGAGACAAAGGATCTGCCCCGGTATCCCGGAGCAAAGGAGGGCTATAACATGCCCATCTTTCTGAAGGACGAACTGATTGGAGTGGTGGGCATCTTCGGATGCGAGGAGCAGATGCTGAACGTGGCCAATCTTCTGAAGGTCTATGTGACACAGCATTTTGCCCAGCAGGCCATGGCCCAGAAACAGAACGTGGAATCTGAGGTCAGAAACCGCCTTCTGAGCCTGCTGCTTCTGGGAGACATCGGGCAGATGGAAACCATTTACCAGCTGTCCGCCCTGATTCCGGTCCAGCTGGCATTTCCTGTAAAGGTCATTATGATACGGGCAGGCAAGCGGAAAAATACCAGGGAGCAGATGAACCATTACACCCAGCTCTTCCAGAACATGATGTGGCAGGGCACCCTGGACCGCTCAAGAGATGTGTTCGGCATCCAGAACAATGACTGCATCATCATTCACAGTGCTCCCAGACATGGGAAAGCGGACGAAGATCTGGACAAAATCATAGCCCAGGTGGTCCGGGAGGAGGGGCTCTGTATTGCTGTCAGCGGCGCCTGCCCACGGCTGGAGGACATTCCGGGCGGTATGAAGGAATCCAACACCCTGATTTCCATGGAGGGCGGGCCGGTCCGTAATCTGGAGGACAGTCAGGTCAAAATTCAGTATCTGATTTACAAGTCCCTGATTCACGGCGGTACGAAGTACGCGGAAATGCTGTACCGGAAACTGACAGCCAGCCAGGATGCCAGGCAGGTCGAGGTCCTTCTGGTGACTGCCAGGGTATATTACCAGGAGAACGGCAGTGTGCAGAAGGCATCCGAGCGGCTTCATCTTCACAAAAACACCCTTCTTTACAGGATGAAACGGCTGTTCCAGCTGCTGGACCTGGAAAATGAGACTCCCTTTACCAGGGAATTCCTGATTCGTCTGATTTTCATGTATCATCCGGTAGATGATATCACCTAAACATATTTGAGGAGGTTTTACAATGTCAGGTTTATTTATATTCTTAGTCATATTTCTGGCCGTAGTATGTATGGTATTGGCCATATCCAAGTTTAACCAGCACCCCTTCATCGTACTTACGGTTATAGCCATTGCTGTGGGCCTGGTTTGCGGAATTCCCACAGAGGAAGTCATCAACACGGTAAAAAGCGGTTTCGGAAACATACTGGCCAGCATCGGTATTGTAATTCTGGCAGGAACCATCATCGGAACCATTCTTGAAAAAACAGGTGCTGCCCTGACCATGGCCAACACCATCCTTAAAATGGTCGGAAAAAAGAACAGCGTCCTGACCATGGCCATCACAGGCTATGTGACAGGTATCCCTGTATTCTGCGACTCCGGCTTTGTCATCTTAAGCCCTATATCAAGGGCCCTGGCCAGCCAGAGCAATGTATCCCTGGCCGTTATGGCCACTGCCCTGTCAGGCGGTTTATATGCAACCCACTGTCTGGTTCCCCCCACTCCCGGCCCCATTGCCATGGCAGGTACCCTGGAAGCCGATCTGGGGCTGACCATACTGGTAGGACTTCTGGTATCCATACCAGCCACCCTGTCGGCGCTCATCTATGCCAAGAAGGTATCCAGCAAAATTGATATTCCCGCCAACCCTGAGTACACAGTGGATGAGCTGCTTCAGAAATACGGCAAGCTGCCCGGCGCTCTTCACAGCTTCTCGCCAATCCTGCTTCCCATCGTACTGATTGCACTTAAATCCGTAGGTGATTTCCCAAGCGCACCCTTTGGAGACGGAGTTGTAAAAATGTTCTTCTCCTTCATCGGTAATCCTGTTATTGCCCTGATTTTAGGCGTGTTCCTGGCCATGACCCTGGTTCCGGCTGCTGAGAAGAAAAATACCTTGTCCTGGATTACAGAAGGTGTCACCAATTCCGCCGGCATCCTGGCCATCACCGGCGCAGGCGGCGCGTTTGGAGCCATTCTTCAGAAACTTCCTATTGCAGATGCCCTGAGCGCTTCCCTTCTGGGCCTTGGCGTAGGCGTATTCCTTCCCTTCATCATTGCGGCCCTGTTAAAGACAGCCATGGGCGCTTCCACCGTGGCCATGATTACCACCTCCGCTATGATTGCCCCGCTGATGCCTGCCCTGGGATTCACCTCCCCGCTGGCAAAGGTACTCGTCATCATGGCCATTGGCGCCGGTTCCATGACCGTGTCCCATGCCAATGATTCCTACTTCTGGGTGGTATCCCAGTTTTCCGATATGGAGACAAAGGATGCTTATAAGTGCCAGACCGGCATGACCGGAGTTATGGGTATCGTGACTATTATAGTTGTATTTCTGCTTTCGCTGGTGTTTGTGCATTAATCAGGATGCAAATTTGTTACATGTTGTAAAAAGAATCCCCAGGCCGGCCCGGGGATTCTTTCTTACACGATTCTATCTTGAATGTTTTTCCTGGAACGTTTCTTTCCGGAACATTCCTAATTACTGCTCATAACCGGCTTAAAGACCCTGCTCCTGGCCGGGTCCTCCTGATCTGCGGATTCCTTAGCCATAAGAATGGCCTCCCGGCAGAACTGCTCCTGGGAATTGACCAGGACCTTTCCCCTCTTGTCTTCCTTCTCGTAGCTGCCGTCCGGCTGAAGAATATGGGCCTTTACATTGTCCTCCAGCTCCACTTCCAGAATATGGATGACCTTTTCCCTTAATACCTCGTCCTCAACAGGGAACATGATTTCCACCCGGCGGTCTAAGTTCCTGGGCATCCAGTCCGCGCTGCCCATGTATACCTCAGGACTTGCGTCATTAAAGAAATAAAAGATACGGCTGTGCTCCAGGAAGTTTCCCACAATGGAACGCACGGAAATATTCTCGCTGAGTCCCGGTACGCCTGCCTTGAGGCAGCAGATACCCCTGATAATCATTTCCACCTTCACGCCTGCGCAGGACGCCTCATACAGAGCTGTGATAATTTCCTTGTCACAAAGTGAATTCATCTTGGCCATAATATGGGCGGGCCTTCCTTCCCTGGCATGTTCAGCCTCCCTGCGTATCATGCGCAGGAACCGTCCCCTGAGCCAGAGAGGGGCCACAGACAGCTTATTCCAGGCCAGGGGCTCGGAATAACCTGACAGCATATTGAATACAGCTGTGGCGTCCTCCCCTATCTGGGGATTGCAGGTAAGTATGCCGCAGTCCGTGTAAAGCTTTGCTGTGGAATCATTGTAATTGCCGGTGCCCAGATGTACATAGCGGCGGATTCCATCTTCCTCCATCCGTACCACCAGGGTAATCTTGCTGTGGGTCTTAAGGCCCACCAGGCCATATATTACATGGCACCCTGCCTTCTCAAGCATCTTTGCCCAGTTGATATTGTTTTCTTCGTCAAAACGGGCTTTCAGCTCCACCAGAACCGACACCTGCTTTCCATTGTCCGCTGCCTCCGCCAAAGCCGCAATAATGGGAGAGTTTCCGCTGACACGGTACAGGGTCTGCTTGATGGCCAGGACCGACTGGTCCCGTGCAGCGCTGCGAACAAAGTTCACCACCGGATCAAAACTCTGATATGGATGGTGAAGCAGGATATCGCCCTTCCTGATATTGGTGAATATATCGTCTTCATTCATAAGGGCCGGCACGGGCTGGGGCACATACCTGGGTGCCTTGAAGAGCTCAAAGCCTTCCAGTCCATACATCTTCATGAGAAACGTCAGGTCCAGAGGGCCGTTGATTTCAAAAATATCCTGGCTGTTTATGGACAGTTCCCTGCGGATGATTTTAAGGAGACGCTTATCCACATTGTCCTCGATTTCCAGACGGATGGCCTCGCCCCACTGGCGTTTCTTAAGCTGCTTCTGGATTTCCTCCAGCAGGTCCACCGCCTCCTCCTCATCTATGGTAAGGTCGGCATTTCTCATGATGCGGAAGGGATGAGAGGCCACAATGTCATAATTGAGGAACAACGAGGGCATGTTCCGCTCTATGATTTCCTCCAGAAGGATGACCACCCTGCGCTCCTTGCCGTCCTCATCTATCTCCCTGGGAAGCTCCACAATTCTGGAAATCACCGAGGGAACCTGCACCATGGCAAATTCCAGCTCCTCATCCTCTCCGCTCTTTTTCCTCAAAAGCGCAGCGATATTCAGCGTCTTGTTCCGTATCAGCGGGAAGGGTCTGGATGAATCAAAGGCCATGGGCGTCAGAACAGGATATACATTCTTCCTAAAATACTCGTCCGTATATGCCGCCTCTTCTTCCGTCATATCCTCATGCTCTGTAATCATGCGCAGCCCATTCTGTCTCAGGGTTGGCACCAGGGAACGGTTGTAGGTTGAATACTGCATCTCCACCAGCTCATGGGTCCTCTCGCTGATTCGGTCCAGCTGTTCCTGGGGCGTCAGACCGGCGATATCGGGCTTGGTGTACTTTGCATGTACCATGTCCTTTAAGGAGGCCACCCTGACCATATAAAACTCGTCCAGATTGGAGGCGGTTATGCTCAGGAATTTAAGACGTTCAAAAAGGGGAATGCTCTTGTCCCTGGACTCGCTGAGCACACGGTAGTTAAATTCCAGCCAGCTCAGCTCACGGTTAACATAATTCGTCGGGTCCGCTGCAAAATCCACAGGGACTGCTTCCGGCCTGACAGCGGCATTTGCCTTAGCCCCAGTCTGTGCCTTAGCTCCGGCACTTATTTTAGCCCCGCTGTTCGCCTTCACCGTATCGTCTGCCTTAACCCCTGCGTTTTCCCTGGATGAGCCGCTCTTTGCCGAAGCAGCCCTTGAGGTATCGGTTTTTTCCGCTCTGTTTTTCTCTACTTTCGCTTTTTCTGTCTTGGATTTAGATGCCTGAGGCTTTCCAGCTGATTCTGCCATATCTACACCCTCCTTTTCTGTCTGAGTATCGGCCTTATGCCAAATATCTCTTCAAAGAAATCCGCCTTCTGTTCAAAGGATGCGGCTTCCAACGCCATATTCCCCGGATAACCGGTGGTGATTACCAGTTCATTTTCCCGGATAGCCATGCGGCAGTCCACCAGCTTTCCCCTGTGGCTGCGGTCCATGGAATTGGCCAGACGCAGGATGGCCGTCAGCTTGGCAATGAGGATGGTGATGGCGTTGCGGCTCATTCCTATATCCTCCTCCTGATGCACCTGGGTCTCCAGCTGTACCTTGTCATAGTCAAAATCACGGATATTATACCGCACCACATTGGCAATGATCTCCCGCTCCAGATGGCTCAGGCCGATGATTTCCGTGGACATGATAATGTTATAGGAGCATTCGTTGGAATTCTTTATGCTTATAAACTTTCCGCAGGCATGGAGCAGCACCGCAATCTGCAGCATCAGCCGTTCCCGCTGCCCCAGTCCGTGGAATTTCTTCATGTTGTCAAAGATACACAGGGCATACTGTTCCAGCACCTGGTTATGGCTGGTGTGGCACTTATAGCGCTTCGCAATGTTCCTGGACGCAGCCAGTATATCGTTCTCAAAGTTATGGCTGAATTTCACTAGCTTGTTCTCGCTGGCATATTCTGCTGCAATGCCGTCACAGAGGCGGATGCCGGGCACCCAGAACATCTCGGCCCCGGTCAGCTCCAGAATCCGTTTGTATACCACCACACTTGGCAGGAGCAGGGACGCATACTCGCTGTTGACCCCGAATCGCTCCTCGATCTGATCCGTTGTCATCTGGCACATGCGCTCGTAGAAACGGTTCATCGTGGCCGCGTCAACCTTATCCCCGTAGGTATTCAGGTCCAGCCTGTTGATAATATAAAGAATGTTCTCACCGATGCCAATGAGGTTTGTGATTTCCCTGTCCTTCAGATACATCTTCCGGAAGGTGAACAGTTCATTGTCCACAATCTCCTCTATATGCTGCTTGTGTTCTTCCACAGTGGCCGGTATCCTGGCTAGCAGCCCCCTTACGCGAAGGGTGCCCAGAGGCAGATTCTGAGTGGTCACCAGGGAATCCTTGTCAAAAAGAGACAGCTGCGCGCTTCCGAATCCCACATCCACGATGGCGGTCCCCTTCTGGATAATTTTATTAAATTCTGCTGCCTTGGCAGCTATGGCCTTATAACTGATGAACCGCTGCTCTGAATTACTGATAATGCGCACGGTAAGCCCTGTCCTCACCCGGATCTGGTCCAGGATAATCTGGCGGTTGTGCGCCTCCCTCATGGCACTGGTTGCATATGCCCTGTAGTCCTTTACCTTATAGGACTTCATAATCTGGACAAATTCCTCCAGTACCTGGCACATCTCCTCCACCAGCTCATAGCTTATCTTACCTGTGCTGTAGGTGTCTTTACCAAGAGCTATTACATGGCGTACGTGGTCAATACGCCGGATTCCTGTCTTATAGGTCATCTCATAGATACCCAGCTCCAGCTCAAATGAACCCACATCAATCGCCGCAAATGTCCGAACTGCCACTTTTCTCAACTCCTTATCGGTCCCTTATAGGTTGACTCATGGTTATTATATACGGCCTCCTCCCATCATACATCGAAAGGCGGTAAAAACTATGTAAAATTTACGTAAAAGAAGTCCCGCACAGAACCTACTGCCTTGCCTTCAGATGGGTTATGAACTGCGCAGCCGTTCTTCCCGACAAACCTCCGTGGCTCAATTCCCACTTGTTGGCCTCGGCAAAAAGCTCCTGCTCCGGCATATCCAGGCCATGGCGATCCGCCAGCGCCTTTACAATGGTCTCAAACTGTCTCTTATCCGGTGAGCCGTAATAGATGGTGACACCGAACCGTGCTGCCAGGGACAGCTTTTCCTGCACCGTATCGTTGTTGTGGAGCTCGTCGTCCAGCTCCCGCTTGTCGCTGAACTTCTCACGTATAAGGTGCCGGCGGTTGGAGGTTGCATAGATGAGCACGTTGCCAGGACGCTTGCCCAGCCCTCCCTCCAGAATCGCCTTCAGATACTTATACTCAAGCTCATAATCTTCAAATGACAGGTCATCCATATAAATAATGAACTTGTAGTTTCTGTCTTTAATCTGCTCCAGCACATCGGACAGCGCCTTAAACTGGTGCTTATATACCTCAATGATGCGCAGACCCCTGCCATAATATTCATTGAGCACCGCCTTGACGCTGGAGGACTTGCCTGTTCCCGCGTCTCCGAAGAGAAGTACATTGTTGGCTTCCTTTCCCTCCACGAAGGCTTCTGTGTTCTCTATGAGTTTCTGCTTCTGAAGTTCATAGCCAACTATATCCTTAAAATATATGTGCTCCACATTGATAATGGGGTCGATGATAACAGGCTGGCCTTCCTCCCTCTCGATGATGCGGAATGCTTTATTGAGCCCGAATTTTCCCACGCCGAATTCCCTGTAGAAATCCACCACATGGTCCTGGAACTCCCCTGCATCCGCAGATTCCTCCAGCTGTACTGCCAGGTTTACAATCCTGTTTCTGACCCGGCGGTTAAATACCCTGCTGTCCTTCCTGGCCGGTTTATAGTCTTCCATCAGGGCCCACAGGCCGGAGGGTTCCAGGTTTCGTATATCGTAATCAAACAGGGCCTTGAAGATCCGGCAGTCCTCCCTGGCCAGCTCATCCAGGGAACCGCCCGCCGGTCCTGTTATCTCACATGTGGTAGTGTATGCATTTTCATTGTTTGCCAGACAGAAGGCCAGGAAACAATGCCAGAGGTTTCCCTCAAATCCGTACTTAACAGCCAGCTCCGTCAGTCGTCCCCCGCAGGACGCACCGTCAGGCTCCTGCCCGCCCTGTGCGTATCCCATCAGATGGGCTATATCACGAAACAGCTCCTGGTGCTCCAGGTTTCTATATATTACTAAATCTTTGATATCCATGACCTTCCTGCCTCCCTAATAATTTCCCAGAATCCTCATGCTGACCGCTTCCTCGGAGATTCCCAACAGTGCGTTGCGGATTGCCGGGTCGCCCAGCGAGCCCTCCACATCCACAAAGAACCGGTATTCCCAGCTGCGTCCCTCTATGGGGCGGGATTCTATCATCAGCATGTTCACATCGTTATAAATAAAGTTTCCCAGCATATTATACAGGGAGCCGCTCTTATGTAAACCTTCAAAGCAGATGCTTACCTTTCCCGCATCCTTCCTGTACATGGGTTTCCTGGCAACGATAATGAACCTGGTGGTATTGTTCTTATTGTTGTTGATGGAGGCCTCCAGAACCTTAAGGCCGTAAAGTGCTCCTGCCGTGGGACTGGCTACCGCTGCCTGGGATACTTCCCCCTCTTCCAGTACTTTCTTGGCTGCCCCGGCTGTATTCTCCACACTTATCTGGCTCCACTGCCTGTGGGCGCCCAGATACCCTGAACACTGCATCAGTCCCTGGGGATGGGAATATACACGCCTGATATCCTCCAGGGAGGCCTCCGGCAGGCCTAAAAGCGCGTGGTCCACTGCCACCTTTGTCTCTGCCACAATGTATATGTCATGCTTCAGCAGATTATCGTAATTGTCAATCACGGCCCCTGCCAGGGAATTCTCGATGGGAAGAACTCCATAATCAGCCCTTCCCTCCTCCACCTCTATCATGGCATCCTCAAAGACCGGAACATGGTATACATCAGCATCTTCCCCAAAATACTGGAGGGCTGCCCTGTGGCTGTAGGCCCCCTCCACTCCCTGGTAGACAATGCGCGCACCTTCCCTCTTCAGCTCGTCCACCATGGTAAATCCGGTATCACCGCCCTTGCCATGCTCCGCCAAAAGACGGTACTGCAGCCTGCGGCTGATGGTCATAATCTGTGAGAAGAGCTCATGCACTCCCTTCCGGTTGAATTCACTGTGGGCCATGGCTGCCACTGCGGCCAGCTTCTGCTTTTCCCGCTGTCCGTCGTATACAGCCTTTCCCGTTCCAATCTTAAATTCCGCCACCTGGCCGCAAAGCTCCATCCGCTTTTCAAACAATTCCACCAGCCTGGTATCTATCTCATCCAGCTGGCCTCTGATTTCCTGTAAATCCAGATTCTCCATGGTTATTTATCCTGCTCCTGTTCTTCCTTCATCTCTTTCAGCATACCCTCTATCACATCCCTTGTATATGCCCCTGGAAACTTGCGTTTTTCAGCCGGAAGCTCCTTGATATAGATAGGTTCCCCGTAGCGTATGCACACATGGCTGGGCTTTACGAAGGGCAGGTGCTGTTCAAATATCTCTGCCGTACCCGTGATGGCCACCGGTATAACAGGACATCCGCTTTTCTGCGCAATCTTCAGACTTCCCTCATGGAACGGCAGAAGCCGGGTCAGCTCCTGGTTCTCATTGCGGGTTCCCTCCGGGAATATCCATATGGATACGCCGGATTTCACCTTCTCGATGCCTTCCAGGATGGTCTTTAAGCCCTCCTTTATATCCACGCGGTCCAGGAAGAGACAATTGACCCTCTGCATCCAGGTGCGCAGAAGGGGTATCTTTAACATTTCCTTCTTAGCCACAAACCCGGTCAGCCCCGGAACCGTCATATAACCCACCAGTATGTCAAAGTAGCTCCTGTGGTTGCCCACATAGAGGACAGCCCTGTCTGACGGTATGTTCTCCAGCCCCTGCACCTCATATGTAACGCCTGCCAGCTTCAATATAAAACGGAACACCCCCTGAATCTTTCCAAGACTCACTTTCTGGACTCCCACAGGGTCCGTTTTGGCCCTGAACCTGAGTACGGCCAGTAACGGCACGGAAAAAATCAGGTATAATATGACAGTCATGGCCACCAATATAATACGTATCATTGCCTTCTCCTTTATACATCCTTATTTATATGTCAAGAAATGTTTATTTTCCATTATATCAAAAAGGACGGCTTAAATACAATACCCTGCAACCAGGTTTGTCATTTAATCGCCGCCCTTGGGCTTTGTGAGATATTCAAACAGGAGACCTGTCATAAACCAGAGTGGTGCGAACTTGAGCCGTATGACCCCGCCCACATTATCGGGCCACAGGGAGTAGTCCCATGGACAGATTCCTATACTGGTAAGCCATATACCGGTTATATATTCCGCAATAAAAATCAGAACCATATAAATCAGTCCGTGCCGTATGGACCGGCCAACACGGCTGAGCCTGTCCTGACCTGCGTCCTCCAGTCCCGGAAGACCGGTAAGCCAGCTGTCTATGAACCGGCTTATGGGAAGCAGGAGAGCTCCCATGCCATAGATGGGAAACATGATAAGGGAGGTACGGCCTATAAGCCGCCAGTCCCCGGCCATGATGGAGTCCACTGAGGTAAACATGACCTCCAGACACCATCCTGCGATTCCGCATCTGCAAAAGTTAAGAAATAATTCGTATATTTTATTTTCGTGGTTGATTTGTCCTGTCTGCGCTCTCATAGCCATTAGTATGAGCCTGTGCAGCTGCCTTCTATTCGCAGACAGCTGCTTTTCCAGAACTTTCCGTGTTCCCGGGGCAGGGATTTACCAAGCTGCGGGGATTTTCCCTCTGAAGGGTTCCGGCATCCCCGGGAATCCTCTACAACAGCGGCGACAAAAGGCGGCTGGACTGTTCCTTTATGCGCATCCACAGATTCCTGTCCGCATACTCTTCCCTGGTGATTTCCCGGCAGTGGGGCAGGTCATTCATAAAGGCCTCCTCCAGCTGGCCCGTGACTTCCTCATCATAAATGGTGGCATTGACCTCAAAGTTCAGTTCAAAACTTCGTATGTCCATGTTGGCTGTTCCATAGCAGCTCACCCTTCCGTCTATCATAATGCCCTTGGAGTGAAGGAATCCGTTTTCATACACGTAAACCCTGGCCCCATAGTCCAGAAGCTCCCCTGCATAGGAACAGGTAGCCCAGTACACAAAGGGATGGTCAGGCTTGCAGGGAATCATCAGCCGCACATCCACCCCTGAAAGGGCCGCAATCTTAAGGCTGGAAAATATGGCGTCATCCGGTATGAAGTAGGGAGTCTGTATATAGATATGGTGCTTTGCCTTGTGAAACAGCTCCAGGTAATTATTCCGTATATGGGGCTCCCTGGTATCCGGTCCGCTGGTAATAATCTGCATGCAGACCATCTCGTTTACATGGTCCGGGTCCGGCCACACAGCATGAATCTGGCCGTTCAGCCGGCGTCTGGCATACTCTGCCTCCTCCCCGAAGTAGCGGATTTCCTTAAACAGGTTCTCCCCTGTCACGTAGTTCCAGTCCAGCGCAAAACGGATCTGCAGACTGATGGCTGCCTCCCCTTTTATTTCCAGATGGGTATCACGCCAGTAGCCAAACTTGGGGTCCCGCGATATATATTCACGGCCTATGTTAAAGCCACCCACAAACCCTGTGTTGCCGTCCACCACCACGATTTTCCGGTGGTTTCGGTAATTTACCCTCAGGTTAAGCCATCCCAGGAAGGGAGGAAAGAATACCCCCACCTTGATCCCCGCACTGCGCATCTGGTCCCAGCGCTTCTTCGGCATGAAGCGGCCGCCCATGCCGTCGCACAGGATTCTCACTTCCACGCCTTCCCTCACCTTATCCAGAAGAATGGGGACAATGGAGTCAAACAGCTCATCGTTCTTGATGATATAGTACTGTATGTGGATAAACCTGCGGGCCTGGCGCAGGGCATTTCTCAGGGCCTCAAATTTAGCCTGCCCGTCCGTGTATATCTGCACCTGGTTGTTCACCGTAAGCACAGACCCCGATGTCTCCAGATTATAGATAATCAGGCTCTTAAAATCTCTGGACATGGGGTCCATCATTTCCTCCGGCATGTCGTCGGAGCGTATGATGTCTTCCTGGCTTTTGACCGGCAGGTTCAGCCTGTCGCTGACTTCCTTCACCCGGAACATCCTGCTCTTCTTCATATCCTGGCCAAAGAGCAGGTAAAAGACGATTCCGAACACCGGGATGAAGTACAGGGCCAGAAGCCAGGTCCAGACACTCCTGGGGTCCCTGCGCTGAAAAAATATGATAATAATTGAAAATGCCAGATTGATATACAGCAGGTGGTCCAGCAGCCATCCCCATACCGTCAGTACCGTACTCCAGATTAATTCCATTTTACAGCCTCTCTCCTAATCTGATGCTTCCGTTATATTCCCATCCTCGTCAATATTCAGTTTCACGGTGCAGTACCGGTTTTCATATTTCAGGACCTGCAGGCGGCCTGTGGCCAGATCCGCCTCCACAGAGACGATTCTGGCTCCCTTCTGCCCACCGGATATATAGTCCTTTAACGGCCCGTCGGAATTGCTGAGATCCAGGCCCATTAGCCTGAGAAGCATTCCTCCGGTCAGCTTACCCTTTTCCTTCTCGTCATTCAGATAACGCTGGACCGCGTCCACGCAAATCCGGGCCTCTGTCTGTGCGGTTGCCTCATGGGCAGCGTTTATATAGTTCATCATATTAGGCACCGCGATACACAAAAGTATGGACAGGATTGCAACCACCGCAATCAGTTCCACCAGAGTAAACGCACAATTTCCCTTTTTCTTCATGTCCTTTTTCCTCATATCTTATGCTTCCCGCCTTAAGCCTCCGATAATGGCTCATTGTACCACATATAGGATTTAATTTCCAGACTCAATCCTGCCCTCCCCGGTATCGCCGTCATAAACGGCTTTATACGTTTTGCCGTTTATCTGGCCTTCCCAGTAGGCGCTGTTATCATTCTTGTCAAAATGGTACTCCTCTTTCTCAGATTCCTTTATGACGCCCGCGTCCAGCATGTCCTGCTGTGCCTTTCCCAGTGTATAATTGGATCTGGCATTGGATATGGCTACCTGCTCCGCTGATTTGTCCTGGATTCCCCGGTAGGAAGGCACTGCTATGGCCACCAGTATTCCCAGTATGGCAATGACACAGATTAGTTCCACCAGCGTAAATCCTTCCGTTCTCTTCTTTCCCTTTTTCATATGTATACTCATTATCATGACTCCTCTTTTCTTTTGTACGATTGCAGCTCCCTACTGGACGGAATACAGTATTTTCTCAGCCTCCTCCATATCGGTTTCTCCGTCGGCAGCCATCCTCAGGACATGGTCCCTTAGAGGCATGGAGCCTTTCTTTTCCTGGTATTTGCGGATGGATGAAAGGGGCTCATTATCAAGTATCATGGCCTTAATCTGTTCATCCACATCCATTATCTCATAGACCGCTGTCCTCCCGGTATATCCCGTACCCCCGCAAAGAGGACAGCCCGCAGACCTCCACAGCCTGTCTGGAATATGTCTCCCCCGCTCCGCAAATATCCTTTGCTCCCGCTCGTCCGGCTCGTAGGGCTGACGGCAGTTGGGACAGAGCAGCTTTACCAGTCTCTGGGCTATGATTCCGGACAGGGAAGCCGCTGCCATATAAGGAGGAACTCCCATATTGCGGAGTCTGTGAATGGTGGAAGCGCAGTCATTGGTATGAAGGGTGGACAGGACCAGATGTCCTGTGATGGCTGCCCTGACTCCGATGGCCACTGTCTCCTCATCCCTCATTTCGCCTACCATGATCACGTCCGGGTCCTGTCTTAAGATGGATCGCAGGGCAGACGCAAATGTAAGGCCGGCTTTGGAATTGACCTGAACCTGGGTAATTCCGTCCATAACTTTCTCAGCCGGATCCTCCACTGTAACTATGTTGATCTTCTTTTTCACCATCCGGTTTATGGCAGCGTACAGGGTGGTTGTCTTTCCGCTTCCAGTGGGACCTGTCACCAGGACCATACCGTGAGGCGCCTTAAGGATATGCTCAAATACAATCCTCTGTTCTTCCTCCATTCCCAGACGCCTTATATCCATCAGCGAGTTATTCCTGTCATTTCCCAAAAGCCTGAGAACTGCTTTCTCTCCATAAATGGAGGGAAGGGTGGAGATTCTCAGGTCCGTGGACACCTCACCCCGCTCATAATGATATTTTCCATCCTGCGGAAGACGCTTTTCCGCAATGTCCATACCGGCCATCAGCTTAAGCCTGGTTATCATGGGACGGTGATATTCCATTTTAAGCGTAGTATGGACCATTAGGTCCCCGTTGATTCTGATGCGGATGACCAGATCATTCTTTCCCGGCTCCACATGAATGTCACTGGCATTTTTATGGAAGGCCTCCTCTATGACCGTATTGACCATGCGTACCACAGGAGCGCTTTCCACCCGTTCCATGAAGGCCAGCTCTGAAACAGAGGCTTCCGCAGCCGCGCCAACTCCCACACCGGGCCTCTCCATTGAAACATATGGATTCTCTCCGTATACGTGCTCCGGTGCGGAACCATAGGCCTTTTTAAGCGCCTGCTTCAGTTCCTTCTCCGGCGCCAGCACTGCCCTGACCTTCATACCGGACAGGGTTTCCACCTCATCCAGCACATCGGGAGACACCGGATAGGCTGCCGCCACTATAAGACACTCTTCCTCAAAACTCATGGGAAGAATCCGGTTTCTCACGGCAAAGGACGGCTCAATCACGGCCGCTGACTTACGATCAGCCTTGAGAGGGCCAAAAGGCGCCACCTCCATATGGTCCCTGGCAGCTGCACAGGTCAGCAGTGCTGCTTCTGTAACATAACCGAACTCTGTCAGTATTTCCTCAATGGAGCATTCCAGCCTTCCCTGCTTAAGACGCATGGCGCGGTCCAGCTGGCTCCGGGTCAGATATCCACTGTCAATCAACAGGTTTTCTATAGGTATTTTATCTGGCACTGTTGTCTCCTCTCCCTTCCATATGGTATACTTTCGCCAGGCAGCAGTTTATGACGGAAGCGAGGTAATACCATGGTTTTTATCTATTTTGTATTATACGGACTGTTAGGCGCAGTGACAGGCAGCTTTCTGAATGTCTGTATCCTGCGCATACCTGCAAACCAGAATTTTGTAACCGGGCGTTCCCACTGTCCGGCATGCGGCCATGTACTGGCCTTTTACGATATGGTTCCTGTTCTGTCCTGGTTATTTCTAAAGGGCCGGTGCCGGTATTGCAGGGCCCCTGTTTCCATTCAGTATCCGGCTGTGGAGCTTCTCACTACATCTGCCTTTCTCCTGTGTCTCCTGGCAAAAGGGCCAGGTATGGAGTCAGCCCTTATGTGTATGTTTTCCAGTATTCTTATTACAGCTGCATTTATAGACGCACGGCACATGTACATACCTGACGGCATCCATATCCTGATTCTTATTCTGTGCTGTATCTCACTGGCAGCCGGATCCGGACCCGCCATTATTAACCGGCTGGGCGGCTCCCTTCTGGCAGGCGGTTTCCTGGCTCTTGTAAATCTGCTTAGCCGGGGAGGCGTTGGCTGGGGCGACGTAAAGCTCTTTGCTGCCAGCGGTCTGCTGATTGGCGCAGCTCCTGCAATAACGGCCCTTCTGATGGGCTATGTCGCAGCAGGCCTTTGGTATGCAGTTCCTCTTGTGCGGGGAAGGGTTGGCCGAAAGACGCAGATACCTATGGCCCCGTTTTTTGCAGTGTCCCTGATGGTATGCGGTCTTTGGTTCAGACAGCTGTTCCTGTGGTATCTGGGTTTTTTCCGGTAATGGACCACACCCGTTTCATTTCTCATGGTCAGCTGCCTTCATAATAGCGGTATACACCGTTTCCATTCAGATAAACTTTTACTTCCGGGTCATCCCCTCTGCTGGAGCGGTACGGTTTGCCAATGACCATCACGGATCCGTCCCGGTCATCAAATACAATGTCCGCCATCATGGAAAAGCTGTACCCGCTGCTCTCTACCCTGGTGCGGACCGTGGCCAGGGATTTAAGGGGATGCGCTGTCAATGTAATGTCAATTGTTGTTGTGCTGTCTGTTATGTTACTGTCTGTAGTAAAACCGTCTGCCGCAGGGGCATCCGCCGCACCATCATCTGTGCCGCCGGAATCCTCTGAACATCCCTTTCCGCGGACCACATATTTCTTGTTCCCCAATGCATGGTACAGATACCGTTCCCAGCGAAGTTCTTCCTCTGCATCCGTTGTATCCGTGTCCTCCTCCGAAGAAAAGGATTCTGCCTTAAGTTCCCCATCTTCCCCTTCCTCAGCCTCTTCTTCGTCCATCATTGCATCAAATTCTTCCCTGACCCTGTCGCAGTCTTCCTGGAAATTCTGCCAGATCAGATTCATGGCCGGGGACTCCCCACTGCTTACTGCCTCGCAGAAGGAGCGGTGGATGGTCTTGGCGGAGAGCTGGGCCTCCATATAGCGCCTGTTTTTCAGGGCAGCTTTCATATTGTACCGGGAAATAGCCATATATCCGCTGGACAGCACAGCTAAAAGCGTCATGAGCAGTACCACATACATCAGGCTGCTTCCACGGGTATGCCCATTATTTTTTCTTACTGTTCTTCTCCTGCCCATCATGTCCCGCCTTCCCAATCCATGGTATAACCATACATGGAACCGATGGCCGTCTTCTGCTCATATATAACATCCCCGTCCTTCTTCACCTTTATGCTCACTTTGGCCCGCGTATTCTTTGTTCCGCTAAAATCCAGCTCTAATTCCATACCGCCCAGTTCCGCCACTTCTAATTCCTCGGCGGAGATACTCGGCCAGTCCTCCACCGGCGGCAGTTCTTCATAATATGACCTGCCCTCCTTAATATCCGGAATCTTCTCTCTGTCCCTTACATAGTACGATATCACACCTGTATCTTGGTAATCGCAGAAAAATACATAGCCGTACCTCAGCTTTTCCTCCAGACCGCGATACGCCTCGCTGCACATGGCCTTTGCCTGGGAAAGCCGGTCCAGCTCATAATACAGCTTCATCTGCGGATGGATGAAACCGGAAATAAATACAGCCAGGACTGCGGCAATGGCCAGCGCAGCCACTGTCTCAATCAATGTAAATCCTCCGTTGTTCTTCCCTGTCCTGCTTTCTTTCGCCATATTCCCCGCCTTTATCTGTGCCTGTAAAATGTCATATGGTTGCCTGTATCCTCCTCCGATTCAGTGATTTCATACTGTTCAAATATTTCCCGGACTCCGTTCTCTTCTTCCAGGCCAAACTCCACTGCAATGGTTTCTCCCGTAGGCTCTCCCTCCCCTTCGCCGGCCAAGGCGCTGAGGTTATAATTAGACTGTTCCAATCTCTGCTCCCCGGACAGCTGGCCTGCATTGGCAGCCGTCATCATCAGAAACCCTGTACAGACAACTGCCAGGAGGGCAGTTGATACCACAATCTCAATCAGAGTAAACCCTCCTCTGGATGACCTGTTAACCGATTTCTTCATAATAATACCTGACCTCCACGATTCCCTTCATTCCCTGATACGTTTCCTGTCCATCCTCTCCGCTCTCATACACAGCTTCCACATCCATAAAGCTTACCAAAACACTTTTCTGTTCCCTGTATATTTCATCTGCAAACGTCATCACACCCTTTGGGTCCGGACATTCTATTTCCATGGTAATGACTGATTCCTTTACCGTCCTGCCAGCTGGCCCGCTTTCCACGGCCGGCTTCCCGCTTTCCTCCGGGTCATCGCTTTGCGCGTCATAGGTTTGCGTGTCATAGGAAATTTCTGCCGCAGCAGCTCCGCCTATACTCATGCGGCGTATGCTTACCCCTGCCCTGGCTGCCATGTCCTGCAGGCTCCTGTCCATAAAAATATCATCAATATCCCGGTAGAAGAAATCCTCTGTATTCCTTAAACGCTCCCATTCCTTTAACTTCTGTTCCAGTTCCTCATAATGGCTCAGATAAAATTCCATTTCCTCCCTTTCCTGATTCCCGCTTTCCATCAGCTCCATGGACTTCCGGTATCCGGCGCGGCACGGCCAGATAAATACTTCCAGCGCCACAGCCCAGATAATGATGGTGAACAATACACCTATGAGAAACCGCTCCCTGCTACTGAGCTTCATCCTGTCCTCCCATTCCCAGAGTTCCGTAAACAGTTGCGTATATCCGCTCTGTCTCCCTGTCCTCTGCGCTCTTTTCCCACAGGCTGTGTCCTACCTGCCTGAAAATCCCGGAATGTTCCACCCTCTCCACGTAGGCCGGTACATCCTCAGAACGATCCATGGACACCACCATCTGAAGGTAAGGCCCCTCGCCGTCAAAGGAAATGGATTCAATTCTCATCTCCGGATTCATGGCCTCTGTAAATGCCCTGAATTCATTCATGCCCAGCAGATTCTTTCCGGCCAACAGCGCCTTCTCTGTCCGTGTTTTCTCCCTGTCAGCCGACATTTCACCTATTCTTTCTTCCATCTCCATGGATTTACGGACACGGGTCTTATACTCTGTTCCTTCCATGGCATACTCTGTCCTGGCCAGCGCTTTCCCTGCCGCATGGTCCACATAGGCCGCGTGAAAGGACAGTCCCGCCGCCGCCAATCCATTGGCAAGCAGGAATAAAGCCCAGCCTCTGGTCATAAACGGCCCGCGGCCCAGAATAGAGTTCTTTCCATCCTCATATCCCCGTTCCTCCAGTTCCAGAGCCTTTCTCTTTCCCTCCAGGGAACCAGCCACACAAACTGCCAGACATACAGCGTCCACTGGTTCCGGCATTCTGACACTGCAAGGTATCTTAAACCGTCCGGACATATATTCAGCCGCTGCCTGTGCGTCAGGAATACAGGATGTCATGAGTACCATACAATCCGGGACAGGAACATCTGACGCCGCAGTACAGTCCTGTATCAGCTCCTCCACCTGCTCCGCCATCTCTTCACAGAGCATGTCCACTGCTCCCTCCCGCAGAAAACAGCCGGCCTTCAGGCCTGTCATACGGCATGCCAGACAATGTCCGCCTGACAACACATAAAAGCCCATGCTGGCCTGGTTCACATCCAGCAGAAGAACCCGCTCTTCCCTCCATAGCTCCCTGGCCATAATGGCCATACAGTCAGGCAGGACCAGGACACGGCCGCATATCATCTTCCCGTCCTCCACGGCCTTCTTATACGCATCCAGACTGCGCTGTTCCATATAGTAGGCAGTAACATCCGCCATTGTCCTGCCGGTTTTCGCCCTCAGATCCAGGGCTGCTGCATGGTTTCCAAAATCCGGGTCCAGCAGGGACATCTCATTGACTGCCATTCTTTTCATGGCGTTCTTTCCTGCCTTTGGAATGGCAAAGCTCATCATCCTGACATCCCGTCCAGCTATCAGATTGACACGTTTCCCCTCCATGCCGTATTTTTCAGCAAGACGCGTCAGGGCCGATGCCACATCAGGCACCGGCTCCACGAATTCCCACTCCACTATTTCCAGGCAGCGGCGAAGCCCGGAACCCGCACACCGTTTAAACCTGCCGCGGACATAACATATCCTGTCCTCTTCCAAACATATGTAATATTCCATTTTCTACCTCTTACAGCATTGACGAGTACATGTTAAATACAGGCATCATGATGGCCATGACCACACTGCCTACCACCAGGGCAAGTATGAGAATCATGGCTGGCTCCAGAAGGGCAATCATCTGGTTGACTGCCCTGGCTGCCTCCTTTTCATAAAAACTTCCCGCATCCTCCAGCACCATATCCAATGCGCCTGATTCCTCTCCTGCTGCCACCATAGAGATGAGCACCGGCTGGAACAGATTCAGCTCATCCAACGCCTGGGACAGCATCACGCCTCCTTTTAAGCTCTCCGCAACCTGGACCAGTCCCTTCTCCACATATGAGTTTCCCATGACCCGCCCTACGGTGTGCATGGCATCCAGAATTCCAATTCCGCTTCCGTAAAGCACGGCAAAGGCAGATGCAAAGCGGGATGTATATACGGTGCTTAAAAGTTTTCCTATTATTGGAGTATACAGCACAGCCCGGTCTGCCTGCAGCCGGACAAAAGGACATGTTAGAATCCCCTTGAACAGGGCCATCAATACCAGAATAAGCATAATGTAGAGAACCCCGCGGCTGCGGAGGCTGAAACTGAGCCTCATCATCATCCGGGTAATCCAGGGCAGCTCCTGCTCCTGCAGCATGGAGGCAAACTGCGGAAGAACCGTGGTCAGCATAAATACGGCGGCTAACACGGTAATAGAAAACAATATGACCGGATACGTCATGGCCGCCCGCACCTTGCCATTTAATTCTTCCTCCCGGCCGTAGTACCCCGCCATCTTATGGAGCAGTTCATCCAGCCTTCCGCTGGACTCGCCCGTGCGCGTCATATAAACCAGCAGATTAGGAAATACTCCCTTCATCTCCTCCATGGCTTCTGACAAGGTACGTCCCTTGTGTATGCTCTCCCTGAGTCCGGCAAGCGTCACCTTAAGGGTCTTATCCCTGGCAGACCCCGCGCTCACCTCCAGAGCTCTGGACAGCGGCACTCCGGCTGTCAGCATGGCTGCTAACTGCCTGCACAGCAGAGGAAGCTGTCTCTGATTCAGCTTTGCCGGACGCGCTGAGGGTGTCCGCTCCAGCGAGCTGTATTCATAACAATAGAGTCCCCTGGATTTAAGTATGACGAAAAGAGCCCGGCCGCTGTCTGCCTTCTCGGTTCCACAGTGAACTCTTCCATCTTCACTTTTCGCCCTGTATCTGTAACGCGGCATGGTTCCCCTCCCCCTTTCCATATGGCATTCATATGTACAAAACCGGCTTTATCTGATATAAGTCAGACAAAGCCGGCCGCAAAACACTTATATATGATTTTATTAACGGAAACTATTCTGAGTCGGCTCATATTGGTAGCCAATACCAGACAGTACAGATATAATTCTGGACTTATCCGCATCCAATGCCTGGCACATCTCGTCCAAAGAACTATAATTGTCACGGAGCTGCGTGTTTACATAACTCAGCAAAATAACTGGGTCTTTCGGAATGGTACTCACAATTTTTACCTGCTTTCTATTACCTCATATTGATTAAATCCACATCAAATACCCTATATCTAGTTCTATTCCGGCTATAGGTACACCGGCTTTCAGCAGAAACGATTATATCACCTGCAAGTAACGTTTTCAACATGAAATTAGGGTATTTTCCCTACTTTTTTCGTCATTCCCAGAAGTTGATGTAATTATATTTCTTCATTAGAAATTTTCTGAAAAATACCTCCTAATTTATGGAAAAAAGCAAGGGAGAGAACCTGTTTGCGCAGATTCGCTCCCTCACCTGTATCTTCATATATATTTATCTAACATCATTCCACATATGCAATCAGCCGTGTTTTGTCCTCGTCCACATCTATGACAATGGTGCTTCCTTCCCTGACTCCGTCACCCAGTATAATTCTCGCTGCCAGGGTCTCCACATTCTTCTGGAGATAACGTTTCAGGGGACGGGCACCATAGGCCGGATCATATCCCTTATCCGTTACGAATTCCTTGGCTCCCATTGTCAGCTCTATGGTCAGTTCCCTGTCGGCCAGACGTTTATTCAGGTCTGCCACACAGAGATCCACAATTCTTGCGATATCCATTCTGGTTAAGGGCTTAAAGAGTATGGTTTCATCCAGACGGTTTAAGAACTCCGGTCTGAAATGGGCGCGAAGCTCATCTATAACCATATTTTCCACCTGGGGCCTGATGTTTCCGTTCTCATCAATTCCTTCCAGCAGATACTGGGAACCGATGTTGGAGGTGAGGATAATGATGGTATTCTTAAAGTCCACGGTCCTGCCCTGGGAATCCGTGATACGTCCATCATCCAGGACCTGCAAAAGTACGTTAAACACGTCCGGATGGGCCTTCTCCACTTCGTCAAACAGCACCACGCTGTATGGTTTGCGGCGCACGGCCTCTGTCAGCTGTCCTCCCTCGTCGTATCCAACGTATCCTGGAGGCGCTCCGATAAGACGCGACACGGAATGCTTCTCCATGTACTCGCTCATATCAATCCGAATTATGTTGGACTCGTCGTCAAACAACGCCTCGGCAAGGGCTTTGGCCAGCTCCGTCTTACCTACACCGGTAGGCCCCAGGAACAGGAAGGATCCGATTGGCTTGGTGGGGTCCTTGATGCCTGCCTTGGAACGGATGATGGACTGGGTTACCAGCTGCACGCCTTCATCCTGGCCCACCACACGTTTGTGAAGAACCTCATCCAGATGCAGGGTCTTGCTTCTCTCACTTTCTGTCAGCTTGGCAACCGGTATTCCGGTCCATTTGGATACGATTCTTGCAATCTCATCCTCTGAAACGCTCTCCCTCACAAGGCTTAAGTCCTCATTGCGGATGCGTTCCTCTTCCGCCTGCAGCTCCTTCTGAAGCTCCGGCAGTCTGCCATACTGCAGCTCCGCCGCTTTATTCAGGTCATACTTCTGCTGTGCGTCCTGAATCTCCCTGTTTACACTCTCTATCTCTTCCCTGAGGGACGAAAGACGGTCCACACTGGCCTTTTCATTCTCCCACTGGGCTTTTTTAGACGCGAACTCATCGTGAAGCTCAGCCAGCTCTTTCTGGAGATCCGCCAGGCGGTCCTGGCTCAGACGGTCTGTTTCCTTCTTAAGGGCTGCTTCCTCTATCTCCATCTGCATGATTTTCCTGGACATCTCATCCAGCTCCGCAGGCATGGTATCCATCTCAGTCTTAATCATGGCGCAGGCTTCATCCACCAGGTCAATGGCCTTATCAGGCAGGAAACGGTCGGTAATATACCGGTCGGACAGGGTGGCTGCACTCACCAGAGCAGAGTCTGTTATCTTCACTCCATGGAATACTTCATAGCGCTCCTTAAGTCCCCTCAGTATGGAGATAGTATCCTCCACCGTGGGTTCATCCACCATCACCGGCTGGAATCTTCGTTCCAGCGCAGCGTCCTTCTCTATATACTGGCGGTACTCATTGAGTGTGGTGGCGCCGATACAGTGAAGCTCTCCCCTGGCCAGCATGGGCTTTAGCATATTGCCCGCGTCCATTGACCCCTCTGTCTTACCTGCCCCCACAATGGTATGCAGCTCATCAATGAACAAAATAATCTGCCCGTCGCTCTTTTTTACCTCTTCCAGCACAGCCTTCAGCCGTTCCTCAAATTCACCCCTGTACTTGGCTCCCGCCACCAGGGCTCCCATGTCCAGGGCAAAGAGCTTCTTATCCTTCAGTCCGTCCGGGACATCCCCCCGCACGATTCTCTGGGCCAGACCTTCCACCACGGCTGTCTTGCCCACGCCGGGCTCACCGATAAGCACCGGGTTGTTCTTCGTCTTACGGGAGAGGATACGGATAACATTACGAATCTCGCTGTCACGGCCGATAACCGGGTCCAGCTTCTGGTCCCTGGCCCGCTCCACCAGGTCATATCCGTATTTGGCTAATGTATCATAGGTGGCCTCAGGATTATCGCTGACCACCCTCTGGTTGCCCCTTACTGTGGACAGTGCCTGAAGAAATGTCTCACGGGTTATATTATATAACTTGAATAACGCCTTGATTTCCTTATTGGGATGCTTTAAAAGAGACAGGAACAAGTGCTCCACGGATACATATTCATCACCCATGGCCTTTGCCTCGTCCTCTCCGCTTATGAGCACCTTATTCAAATCACTGCTGATGTAAAGCTGGCCGCTGCCGCTTACCTTGGGCAGATGCTCCACTGCCTGCTTTGCCTCATTGGAAAACATATCTCCCTGTATTCCCATCTTGGTAATCAGCTTAAGAATCAGGCTGTCCTCCAGGGTCAGCAGGCTGTACAGAAGGTGCTGCTCATCAATCTGCTGGTTTCCGTATTCATATGCCAGCTTCTCACAGTTCTGAACTGCTTCCATTGACTTCTGAGTAAATTTATTAATATTCATTGCCCATTCCCCTTTCTTCTCTGCCGCCTCTGACCAGAATGCCTGTGTGTATCCTCCGGAAGCAGCGGCCTACGGAATTGTGCTTTGTCATCTTTGTTCTAGTCGTACTATAACACATGTTGTTAGCACTGTCAAGAGTTGAGTGCTAATTATTTTGTGAAGATTTTGTGAAGCCTTGATTTTACGGGCTTCAC